>Ga0209367_1002229_pt1 | contig 25342 bp, 23 predicted proteins | sample WorMetLIZISLAND2_FD_187412 | JGI IMG/M metagenome (GOLD analysis project Ga0209367, IMG submission 187412) | Marine gutless worms symbiont microbial communities from Max Planck institute for Marine Microbiology, Germany - Olavius geniculatus... ... | reverse complement strand
TAACGCCGTTTACCGCTTGTCGATATCTCTATCCAGTTTAGAGATATTTGCGGTCAAACTCGAAAGTTGTCGTAAAACGTACTAAATTTTGCACGTTTTTTGCCCTCCCAAATTTTGAGGGGGCGGTACCCCCTAAAACTTGTACCCGCTTTATCACCCCCATCTAGCAGCACGTCACATGGCAAAGTTTCATGAAGCTACTCCCTTTGGCTCCAAAGTTCTCGCGGCTAATACGCTACATTTAAAGCCAATTTTTGACCCCCCTTTGAAAAAAGTTGTAAGGGGGCCCCCGTCCCCGGTGGGGGGTGCGCTAGTAAGACTTGATCATTCTCAAGCGCGTTTAAAAATTTGGGGGCGCAGCACCCCCTAGGGGCCAAAATATGGTCTTCCGAAAATGCGCTTTTGGTGGGTTTAATTCAACATCGAGATCTCCAAAGTTACTGGACCAAACTTCACCGGACTTGTTTCGCCTGACGCGGGAGGCATCGCGATAGACGGAATAAAAATCCGATTTTGAATATATTCATCCGTTTCGGAGATATTCGCCGCCGAACTTCGAAGTCGTCCGAAATCGGGCCAAATTTTGCATGTTTTTGGCCCCTTAAATTTTTTAGGGTGTGCCCCCCAAAATTTTGGACCGGCATTATAAAATTCGGCCTAGTACTGACCACCGTGCAAAATTTCACGCCGGTCGGCCCACGCATCTCGGAGATCTCGCGTTGACAAAAAAAAAACATCTGGGCTAAAACATAAGTCCTCCCGAAAACTATAGTTTCCGGGCGGACTAATAAGTAAGTAAGTAGATAAGTAAGTAAAGCGTTTAATTTCTGCGGTGCATCATCAAAACGATCTCTTATGTCACCAGTCACCACCATAGACTTACTTTGTACGGAACTACAGATTAATAATCGTGGCCGTCAAGATTGGCTGTTTGTCTTTTCCGGATTCGTGTTTATTGTGACGCCAGAGATCTTATGTAACCGAATTATTTGAATTGGTCAGTTTAAATAACGAAACTGCATGGCGTTGTGGATGAAGAAAGCGTGCGTTGTTATGCAGCGCGCGTCCATAACGTCCACGCGTGTCCATGGCGGACAGTCTCGCACAACAGGTCTAAGCTTTCGTATGTCGTTCGGCTACGACGCAGCATGCATAGCTTTGTATTGTACGAAGGAAATAATATATGGTCGTCTGGCCGTCGTGGAAATTGGCGCTGCTTCCTCTGGTGGCAATTTCGTTCAACTCTTCCGGGCGTTTCTGTCAGAATTCAATGCGCCGCATTAAGGTTGCAGAAATTCGATTTGGTTTTGGAGGAGCTTGGCGGGTGACTGACGGCATAATTGGACACGCTGTTATAATGGTACAGAATGTCTTATTAGGCTGTCATCAATGCTTTGGTGTTCGCTCAACCACGTCAATGTCATCTACATCCGTCCGTTGACGTGCATGTCCGTCCTATCGAAGACGTTTGTCATGACATTTTTGGCTATTTGTTCGTCATACACAAGCAAAAGCATGAGCTATTCTGCATGTCAAAAGTTTTGTTGTTTTATACTAGTTTTCATTGTAGACCTTTACAAGACATCAAGTCTGTGGCCAGTTTATCATTGGGCAAACAATGTACGGAGTAAGCTAACCGACTGCTAATCAACATGACGATGGCACGAAATGACCTTTTATGTATTAATGTGCTTTTGAGAAACATGCTACCACCCACTGTGCATTAAGCTATAAATGCGTTTTGACCGTCGAACGTTGAATCGAATTTAAGTTCATTTTGGTTCGGTTATTATGCAGCGATTACTGTATTTCGGTGCCCATCACTGTCGCTGATGTTAGCTGCTTCCGTAGCCCAAGAGTGCCATTGTCGAGAGTTATGTTCGTCGGTCGGCGCTTTGAGTTGTCTTGTGCGTGGACTCTTCTATTAAGGCGGATGGGGAGGTGAACATTTTCTTTACTACGTAGGCCTACCCACTGTTTTCACCACACAGAGTACTCAAACTCCAAGTTACACGTCTCCGTGGAATTTTGGTCGGACCTTTTATCGTGATTCCTCACGCTCAGCGATTCGTGGATTCGTATCAGCAGCACACAAGTTTCGCCTGCAGCGAAGTCAGACGACACGGCTCGTACGACCAAATGAGTAGGCAGGATTTAATTAGCGATCACGCAACGCGACATCTCTTTTCTTGATTTTGTTTGCGTGCGATTAGTTTGCTTCAACGAATGGGAATAGATTTAGGCCTATTGGCTCGATCCGATCCCAAAACTGCATCTGGCAGCGCCTTATTACAAGCGACTTTATCGACCAGATATCGTGACGAACAAAGATCAGGCACAACGGATTTTTATTTTTTAGTAGATAACTGCAGCTGCAGCTGCGATCAAAGCCGTAACTAGGATTTATTTTCCGGGAGGGGTGTTTTTTATATAACTTATCTAGCAAGTGGAGCGAAGGCATATTATTTCACTGAAGGCGTTAAAGGGAAGGGGTATCCTCTTCCCAGCCGACTAGGGTGTCTGCTTCCAAGCGTGGTCTGAAAACGAGTTTTGGTACATTGTTAGCCTGATAATAATGCACTTTGGTGCGTAGTAATTTTGCATTTTTTGACATTGTGAATCTCGCAATCGCCACTACTGAAATAAACTAGTCCATTTTAATTTCTAACACGAAGAACACCCCCAATGACGTCGTTGGCGGCGATGGTTAACTCGGGCGTGTCTTGTCGGCTGCAGTGTTGTATCGATGACTCGGAGGACATGGCTCGCCTGCTGGTCGAATATGGAGCTAATGTCGATGCTTTGGACAGCGAGCTGTGGACGCCACTACACGCCGCCGCAACCTGCGCACACGTCCATCTTTGTCGATTCCTCGTCGAACAGTAAGTTAACATTATTAGTCGTTCTCTGTCTCTGTCTCCCTCTCCTCGTCTCTTTCTGTTTCTGTCTCTCAGTCATTCACGCGCTGTCGCACACTGATCTCACACAAAACCTGTTTTTAATGCACTGTCAGCTGCAGGAACTGCTAACCAAAACTTCTAAGTAGATTGCTGTTTAAGGATATTCATTAGTCGTTCTATTTTCGTATGAGGTTTTTTGCGGTTATACAATACGATTGCAATAAAAGAATATTGTATAATACTGTTTGTATCTGCTATTTTTTTTATTGTTTGTATATTATTTAGACAACTTTCTGCGCTAAGTGTGGTTCGCGGTAATCAAATATGCAAGCGGGGGGTGATTTGCTGTTGCGTATAGCGTTTCTTTTTTTCTCGTTTATGAAGTTATAGACGACAACGTGACGCACCTCTATATATCATTCACTTTCTGCACATTTTATGACTCAATCAATCAAGCATTCAAGCTCTGTGGCTAAGCGCTAATTTTCACGTATACTACAGCAATTTTTGGTTCTTGAACATAAAGGGTATAATGCGGGTTAAAAGTTCCTATTTTTTATCTTTGCAGTGTTCCTCTCTCGTCGTTTCTCTGAGCCAATTACGAATCACTCAAAATCATTCAGGGCACGTTAACCAGTGCTAAATTTACTTTGTTTTGCTACATTAAGACTTAATTTAGCTAAACGGCGTAGGAATACCGTAAATTTAGCACCCGTGATTGAAAGCAACTTAGTCTATTTCTGTGAATATGTGTTTATCTGTATTAACGTTATCATCGTACAGTACGTACTTAAAACGCGAACAGCTCGTTAAACTTTATTTTTTACCGGATTGTTTAGCGCGTTGTACATAAAACTGTAAGTAATGCACATCTTTTAATTTTTGAACTAGCATTTCTGTGTTCTTAATCTAGCCAACACATACACTGTAGTAAAGATGTTTCATTTATACTGTAAGCTCGACTTGCTCTGTTTTTGCAGTGATGCTAGCCTGCTGGCCGTCAACGCGGATGGCAACATGCCGTATGACATCTGCGAGGACGAAGTCACGTTGGACTACATCGAGTCCGAAATGGCCAAGAGAGGTTAGTCAGTTAGTCATTTTCTTCGCATTTTATACCGTTTGTTTGCTTTGTTCTGCTTCGCTGGTCATTTCGTTTACTCTCATTTCGGTATTCGTATTCACGAGCATTTGTTCGCAATCTGATAAACGTCGATGCATCACTTGGTCGACTACCTCATCGCTCGTGGAAATGCAACAACTGGCTGGAGCAAATCCGTTGGGACTCCGGCGCTTCTCTAGCTGATCTATGGCCATCAAGCGTGGACAGGGAGCGACGCTACGGCCCAGGCTGGTTACGCAATGATGATGATGATGATGATGATGATAAACTGCGGAAGAGAATAAAAAACATCCGCCGGCCGCGTGGTCGCCCCACTTCCAATGTGCTGTCACACTAGTAGACACTATCTTGTGAATTTTGAATATTTAACTGTAGAGTGTTTCATTTACGTAAGTGCGCAGTGTCTATAGCGAGATATTGTTCAGTATTTATGTTCAGTTGATTTACTTTTGTCGTGTTTTTGAGTGCTACTGATGTCCATTGACTTGACTGCGATAGTTGATATCTGCCAAAGTTATCGTAAAACTAGAAAAATATGTCGGTCCCGTGGCGACATATTGTGCAGCTGTCCGCTAAGAACAGCGCAGCCCTAAACATTATACTAATTTCGGCCTTTAATTTTTTAAAGCTGAAAACTGGTACACTGGTTACTATTGTCTTGCGAAACATTTACACCTATCTTTTTCTGCGCTTTTTTGTTTCCGAGTTTTAAAGCGCTACGGGACAGACGAACAGACGGACCGACGGACGAGCAAGACGCGTATTGCTGCCTATTAGGACGCACAGGTGTGCTCATTCATAGACGTCTAGATTGCTATTATGAAGTAGTCCATGGCTCATTGCAACATCGTTACAGGCGTGACGCAAGAAATGATTGACAACTTGCGGCTGTCTCGTGAGAACTTGATGCTACACGACCTGCAGGAAGCTGCCAGCACTGGCGGAGACCTCGAGTGTAGGGCGCGACACGGCGAAACACCGGTACGTCCCGAGCCTCTGCCTCAGCTATTACTGAAGCTTAACAAACAATAAGGACAAAAGTAATTTGTTAAAAGGCGATTCGCTGTGGCAAGTCCGTTCAACTTCTCGTTCGTATTCACCAGGTGGCTGCATAGAATCGACGTTTTTGCTGCAATTTGCAATGACGTTTACGCTGGGGCTTTGACCTCCGTATTTTCTTTTTCCCTGGGGTCCGGTGACCGCATCTAATACAGTGAGTCATTGGACCTCAGAAGTATATTTGCCAAATGACATCTAAATCCGTAGAACAATGTAAGCGGGGTGCGCGAATGTGATAGACGACAGACAGTCAGACTACGCTATCGAGAAATGTGTAGGGATAGGCGGAATTGCTTGTGCCGCAAGAGCGATTCTACCTAATAATTGTGGCTATAGATTGAGAACAAAAATTAACGAACATTTCGATAGGCCTAATTATAAATACGAACCAGAAATATAACCGAAAGAAATTTAGCAAGTGAACGAATAGAAACAAAGTTCCATAAAACTGCATTCATTGTACCAGTAAAATTTATTTCACTGTGGCGACAGCAATTTTCACAATATATACGGAATAGCTATTATAACTTGTGTTCCCGATGCTACAAGTTATAAAATTCACGTTTTACGCCCTGCGCCTGTATGTGAAAACAATGATCGATACGGTTGTCTGTTTCAGCTGCACATTGCGGCGGCTAACGGCTACGTGCAAGTGACGGAGTTCCTGTTGAACCACGCCGTGACTGTGGACCTTGTCGACAGTGAGTCGTGGCAGCCCATCCACTGCGCCGCGTGCTGGGGACAGGTCTGTCGCGTTTTTTTGTTATCATCATCATCGTCATTTTCATCATTAGTAGGTTACTAATACTAATAGTATCGTCATGGTAAGGGCAACTGGCTTCCACCCCCTTATTTTATCCTGCCAGAAAGTTTCCTTTTCGTCGGAATACTTGGAGCATGTATGCTGCGAGCCTCTCATACGCTGCACTGGCAGCGAGTGTAAGAACAAGTAGCATAGGGCGAGTCGAAACTACGGTGAGTATAATTTTTTGTTAAAGGATTAAAGTAAACCAGATTACACCACAATTTAGCGAAATATCCATGGTTTGCAACGCCGTTTTCTGATTGTCGACGGCTCGTTCCATTCCGGAGGCATTCGCAGTCGAAGTCTAAAGTTGTCCGACATTTAATCTTGACCTCAGTGACACGGGTTGTTTATACGCCGAGATGGTTTGCCTGTCGAAAGACAGTCACTTATGCAGGTATTAATTGGACCCAGCATAGGGCCACTGTTCTACCTTGTCACCTTGAAACATAATTACTATAGTAATTGAATGAAGAAATATGCTGTAATTTGTGTACATGCTCAAAGCGTGTGGGTAATCTGTTGCAGCTTCCAGTATTAGAAATGTTACTGGAGCGTGGAGCCAGCCTTGAGGCGAAAACGAGGAATGGCGATACAGCACTTGGTAAACTGATCTTATTTCTATGGTCTGACTGCTCAATGATTATTATGAACTGAGCTTGATAAATCAGCGGGATGAATCAAGGTCAAGGTCAACAGCTTGATAAAACATTTTACAGAGTCGTTTGAAGCCTGACAAGTAAGAACGAATCTGTTGGCGGTCATAATGTCTGCTATTTTTACATGTGATGCTAAACTATACAACAGATCTTTAGACATCATGTAATTTGAAAGCGTTATGTGTTTGCCAGATTTGTGTGAAGACGAGGAACTGAGGGAGCGGATCGCTGAAATCCAGCGAGAGATCGAGCATAGTCGACTGGCCAAGTCGCGCGAATTGTCACGGCGTCGCAGCACAAACATACGCAGGTGTGATGTGGCGTTGTCGCTGTGACCTGCATTTTATTTTGGTCTCGTCGATATATCTCACCTTCTGTGGCCTCACAGAGACTGTGGGGCTCAAGCCCAGATTCCACTAGTTTGATGTGTTGTCGATTTGTTGGTAAATAAGTCGTACAACAAGCTGTACAACATGTCGACGGGTGGGCATGTTGTTGTAGGCCTTCGATATGCGGACTCGTGCCTTGATGTGGGTCTGTCAGCTTGTTTACAACATGTTGTATTGCAAATCCACAACAAACTGAAGCAAATAAAGTTTGGGTTTAAAGCTTTGTGGCGTGATTCACAAAGAAGCCTACCCGATTGTGCGTAATTTTTAGTCTTATCAGCTTTGTTTTTAAGAACACCGATACTGTGTGGGTCAAATGTAGGCTATCTTGGTCTAGTTTAATCCCGGCCCTCATTTCATGACTTTATTGTTGTATTCGGTGTGCACATTTCTCATATGATTTATGTGATATTTTTGTTACAACTCGCAATAAAATTTGTTGCATTCTTGCCGTTTTTACATCTTTACTGCTTTGTCGCTGTTGGTTCAGCGAGATATACGGTCTGTAAATCCTGCTATAGTACTGTCTAAGCTACTTTTTTGGCTACCTGGGCCAACATTCGCCAAACGTTTCTAAGAATTTTTCTAAGATTTTTTAATAAGTTTCATGAGTGTGGCCTATGGGACTTAACTTGAAACTTTTTTTTATTTTCTCAGCCTTATCTTATTTTAGTCAACGTATCAAGTGAATGGCAAATTTGTACGAACATTTAGCTACACACAAGAACTGTTTGAACGTTACAGCAGTATGCACTCGGAATCTGGCTCAGTTTATAACTTCAACGCGCCTGGGCAAGAAAAAAGTCGGAACAGGTAGCATGAAAACACTGATCATAGCATTGACGCAGCCAATCCACGGCTTTCAGCTTGCCAGCCAGTCTGAGTCTTGCTAAGACTAAGATTTTGCAACTCGCAGATGTTTATAAAAGAATGAAACGGTCGTTTATTTGCAGTTTTGTAATGTGTTAGTTTGCTGCTTACGATTCTTTGCAAGCTTCTTTGTTATTCAATTTATGCATATTGTAAAAAGAAGATAAGCTACTGCAGGGATAGAGAGCTTTGACACATGCTTGCTTGTATCTCCACGTGTCCATGAAATCCTCGCATTCGCATTAACCTTATATTGTAAAAAACCATCTGGTGATACATAAAAATGGTATAAATCTGCTCTACGTAGCTCAAGCAATTGGACACTTTTAGAAATGATTAGCCTCGGTCATTGCTATGAAGAATGATCACGTTGATCACTTGTATATAGGGCTAGTGTTTGGTCTACATAAAGCATGCATGTTCCACTTTTGTAACAGTTTTGTTGCTGGATGTAAGACCTACTACGTTCACGGTACTCATTATTCACGACCGAAAGTGCATGCAACTTGAATACATACATTGCACATATTTGAATATTTAATACGTTCTAATGCTCTACAAGCTTTGCTTCTTGTCGTTTGCTCGCTTTGCTTTTAATTGTAAGCTCAAGACTGATTTGCTTTTGGCAGCAAAGAAGTTCACAGACTCATCAAATTGCTTGTACAAAGTGACAATCCCGCAGTAGATTTTTATACTTATAGATGCAAAAACAGATGACAGTGACTAAAATTAAATCTGGCCAAAGAAGTAATACCAGAGTCGTTTTAACCTGGGCTTAGTTTGGAATTCATCACATACCCGGAAATGAAAAATGATTCACATTAAATTCAAGGGTCAGGCCAGTTTTAAAACTGCATAGTAATGTCATATCCCACTATACGAATGTAGTTTTAGTAGTTCCTTGTTTCATCGAAGTTACTGACTGCATTCATTTTATATCTTGCGTTCTTTCACATCGCGATCTGTCAAATAGTGCTATGCTAAAGAAACATGCGATCTGATTTGTGCAGTGCATCGGTGCGGAGGACAAGTATGAGGGAGAAGAAGGCGATGTCACTGAAAGAGGCGCGTGAAGAGGCTCAGAAGTTGTTGGAATCTGCGAATGTTCCAGTGCCGCCAGACGACGATGACGACGACAGCAAGTCGACTGCTTCGACGTCTGCAGTTACTGTACGCGATTTTTGCCTTTGTTTGTAGTAGTTTTTAATTTTTTTTCGATTTAGGCTTAGATAAAATGTAGGAAGAAAATTTCTGCAGGTTTCACGACGAAAGCTATTTTTTACTCCGGTGAAATGTATTGAAACGATTATTCTGATCTTCACTGCCTGCAAATTTTATGTTTTATGCGCGACAGCATGTAATGCTTCATGCGCCTTAGCTATCGACGAGGCGTCCGTCTGTCCATCCATTCGTCTGTTTCTCCGTCTGCCACACTCTGCAGCTTTATCAGAACGGTGCACACTAGGATCACGAAATCGTCACTGTGGGCTGCTCCAAAGAAAAAATCTAGTTTCTTGTGACAAAATTTCGTGCCGCTGGGTCAGGGGGTTCTCCTCAAACGAAGGCGTAAAAAGAGGGTACTCACTTTTATAAGCGTCTTTTGATTAATAAGTTGAGTGATTGATCGATGCGTAACTTTCAGCTGAGCGTGACGCCGCAAGCCGCCGTCGTTGACAACAGCAATGATACGTTGACGAAGACAGTCAATCCACCGGGCGATGTCAAACCGCTACGCAGTGCCCTTCGATCATCCACCGAACCTAAGCACGTCGCAGCACCGAACAACGACCTGCCTTCCAAGTCATCGGCAGCAGCTGCAAAGACCAGCACCAACAAGTCGCCGACGACGCCGACTGGTCGAAAAGTGGAACAGCAGCGGATAGAGACGTCCGGTGCATTGTCTGACGGCGGTGGGGGGCCGACGCTGGACGGCAGCACGGGCGGCGTCGGTACAACTCTATCTGATCTCAAGCGGCAGAGAGCTCAGACTCGTCGCTCGCCTGAGGGTTCTCCTGCCCCCTCCGCCGCTTCGTCTGCGTCTGTCGGCAAGTCGACGACCGTCGGTGTCGGTGTCGGCAATGGTGACGTGTCCTCGCCAGAGCCGCGACTGCGACTGACGTCACCCGAGTACGTTACGCTCGAACAGAAGCGCGAGCGCACCTGTTGTGTCATATTTTAGCCGCCGCTGTGTTACGCTAAGCGTTCAACGAACGTTCCCCGTCTACACTCGTCGTACAGTACACCGTGTTTGCAGAAAACATTCAACAGAACTCTTTTCACAATTGCCGTAACTTTGTCTTTTGTCAGCCAGCATTATCGTCATCGTCGTCGTCATTTTTATTTGCCGACAAAATGTATTCGCAACAACAAGTAAAGAGTAGGCGATAGTGCCGGGCAGCAAGGCATGATGACAGTCCCCCTAAAATAAAAAATTAACAATTTCCTAAAGCTAACCAAGCATTGCACCAGCAGAGATGTCCTACTACATTTATTTTCTCAAAGCGTAATTAATAACTGGAACAACCTGGACCAATCCGTCGTTGAGGCTGGTTATTTGAATAGGCCTACATTCAAACGATGTCTAAATGAACGCAGAAATGACAAGATGGACCTATTCATGTATTAACATCTGTATTAACATCTGCATGTTCCTAGGCCGGATTTGGAGTCTTTTCCTGGTACGGCCTACCAGTAAATCACCGGGTAACCAGGTATTTCCGTCAAAATTACAGAAAACGCCGGCTAGCGACCGATGACGTCACGTGACCCCAAGATGTCAAGGTCGTGACTCCGTTATTTTCGAGGTGGTAATTAAACTTATTATTTATTTTTTTACCACTGGCCAACACACCTCAGTCATTTAATTTATACGGACTTTACTGTTAGCTATCGGGATGTATTGGACAGACTTCGTGTTCGTTTGAACAGTATCTTGTACTAAATTTGGTCAGTTGATTGTCAGGAAAATAATTAAAATTGTTGCCACACTTTAGGGCCAAAATGGACCAAAATAGATTATGGCTGGGTCTCTGCCCAAAACCCCACTGGGGAGCTCACAGCGCTCCCCCAGACCACCTAGCTGAATTTAAGGGGTCGTACTTATAATGGACGGGCAAGGGAAGGAAATGGGAAGTAGGGGAAAGAGAAGGAAGGGGAAAAGGGAAAAATGGAAAAGGGAGGAGAAGATGGGGAAAAGGGAAGGAAAATGGGCTTATTTAAGGGATGGGAAGAAGTGGGAGAGAGGGAGGAAAGAGGAAGAGACCGGCAGCCCCAATTCACATTTCAGGGCGGCTACGCCACTGGCCTATTTCACCTAAGCAGCAAATGTGTCTCATGTTTAGAACAAATAAACGCCAGAAAATGTTTAGATCTTAAACGCGTTAGGTGTTATTTAAGCGTAACAGCCTAAACAGGCCATTAAACGCGTCACAGTGTTTAACAACTAAACGCGTCTTGGTGTTTAAGCAAGTTAAACGTTAGCGTTTAAATACTAAACGGCACACTCGCGACGCGTTTAGTACAGTAAGTGTAACAGGAAAGTGTTTAAGTTTATGTTTAATTGTTAAACACTAAGATTTTCAGTGCATAGTTATAGGCTTACAGTAACATAAATGTTTTTGTAACACAGTGTATAGCGTGTGTTACGTCTGTCGTCGTTTTTATCATATAGGGTCTACGATATGTGTCTCTTCGCTATCCTCCAGCTTTCTGACTGACAAGTTCAGTATACTTTTGCAACTTTTTCAACATCTGTTGTGTCTTATTAATGTACAGTATAAACGTCTGTGTAACACTGTACACAGCAGTTAGAGGCATTCGTATTCAGTTGTGCTAGGCGTTTATGCAATGTACCAGCCACGTTTTGCTCGGATTAAGAACTTGGGCATTTTTTTCATCAGCTTTGTTCTATCATTCTATGTGCTTTGTGAATTTGTTAATTTGCGTTCATATATGGTGTCAGTTTGACTGTTGAGAGTGTTTGCAACGTTGCTAGGCAAGTCTGTTTTATTATTGCATTTGTTACGTTTTCTATATTCTGAAGCCTAAATGCTAGCGTGCAATGTACTTCATCACACATTGTTATGCGAGTCGATTTACGCGAGAAAACGCGTAAGTATTATGTATGTTTCTCAGTATTGCAGACCAGATATCAGTTGCTTTGCTCAAAAAAAGATTTTCTGCAAAGACGCAACAAACTTCCATATTACATTTCATTTTATTTCAAAATATTAAAAAAACCGTTTATGTATTTTTGAAAAATTTATTAAATAAACTCACTGATAAACTGAGAAAACTTTGATAAAATCGTACACTGTTCAACACTTTTTCAACAGTAAAGAACTGAAATCAGCATTAGTGGCCTAATGCGTTGCGTGTTTTTTTCCACGAGCTTGACTCATGTTGTTTTGTCAACGACTTACTCAATTTGCACAAATATTAACCGAACAAACTGTAGGCCAGACGTGTACTTTAGAAAAGCCTAAATTTTAAAATTTTTGTTTATTTTGAACACTTATTACAACCGTGATTCTCGGTGTCGAATTTTCTTTAAAATAAAATTAGTCTTACTTTTCTTAATCTCGATTTTTATACCAGAGTCCCGAAAACCCATCGGGACTCTGGTATAAAAATTTTACAACAGGCCTACTCCGCCCAGTACAGTACGCCGCGGTTCAACGCTGCATGGATTGAAAAATTTGGTGCATGTCGCAGGAAATGTTTCACAGGAAATTTGACATTGCTGTTCATAAACTAAGATGTTTCTGGTCAGTCAACATTTCACAGATAAATTTCCGTATCCATTTCAAACGCTTGTAACAAGAGATCCATATGATGACAATCTAGCTCTTCGTGGCCGAACATTTACTGCGATCATTTTCCAAAATGGGCAGCAGAACGTCAGCGTTATTTTGGTGACATCGCAGAATGTGTTCCATGACTACGAGAACCTGACGGATTCTTCATCTCATTCCATAGGTGGGCGCTGCGTGACGAAATCGTCACGACAACAACATGGGTGCGCAGGGAAATTTGGTGCTGCGAAGACTGGCCTCTGTTGGTGTTCCGTCTGGTGGCTGCGTTCTCGTTGTGCCGCCCAGATCTATCTGTCAATCACCCTGCAGTGCACTAATTTGAATTTCGTACGGCATGCGGTAAAACACTTGCCGAAAAACTGTCGCTGTCCATCTGGTGATGTAAATTGTAATTTCTGCCGAGGACGTATTTAATGATCGCGTTCGAGATGCTTTCATTGATATCTGTATGTTCGTATTCGACACTTTGAACTTAACTGACGATGTACTCGCAAACCTGAGGTGCTTATCTTCTTATGTTTCACTATCATCATCATCATCATCATCATCATTATCAATTTGTTACCCCAGCCGAATATCCGCACTTTTCTCGGCGGATTTTCCGACAAAATTCGGCGGCTAATCTGCTGCGCTTAGCTTGATTAAATTTCGCATGAACACGTAAGTGACAACCTCTAGAACCCTACTGAATATCACGTGCGTTTTGCGTGCATGATACTGCCTGAACCAGTTTCCCTGGATTCACGAAATGTCATTCGCTAGATGGCACTTCATTACTGCCCGCGGAATCGACTGCGGCAACACGCGGGCAGTATTTAGGCCTATCCGTGAGCATCGTTATTTTTGTCCTTTTCCTTGTGGATTATGCAACAGTGAGAGCTAGTGTAAAATAAAATTACTAGCCACTATGATATTAGCTGATTAGTTTTTTAGAGCAGAAGTCTAGACTATTGACGGTGTATAGTAAGTAATATTTACAGTTGTATGATTGATTCAGCAGAATCGTAATAAAAGTCGTAATTTCACTAACTTGATTAGATCGATACATTTTAGAACTACGGAGTTTCACCGGCCATATGGCAACATACAGCGTTACCTGCCACCCGAAACAGGTTGATGCTCCTCACCTTAACCCATAACAGGCCGGTAATCGATTTACCTACCACGGAAGGATAGAAGGCTGAGTTGATCTGGGTGGTCGGTTACGTACTGAGACACTTTACCTGTCCGAAGACTGTCACTCATGGCAGTAGGCCTACTAACCACAAGTTGTGAATTTAAGTAGGCCTATCCTAGAGGGTTTAGCAAAACACACAGCACTGTAGCAGATGTCATGCACGACTGTAATTCTGGCTACACTGAGAACTTACAAGTTGATACAGTTTAACAAAGTTCACATCACCGCTACACGCAGTAGCCTATCAACAACAGCCGCTACAAGCGAGATGCGGCGCAGACAAAATACATGCACCTTGAGTACATTTAAACCGAACACATACATGCCTACTCCTAGCAACCGTTGTTATGTCGCCGTCCTGATAGGTCAGGTCATGTCAGGTAGGGGTCGTCCATAAATGACGTCATGCGCCGAGAGGAGATCTCGAGGGGGTTCACGATATCATGACGATGCGTGACGTAGGAAGAGGGTGAAAGGTTTCGTGACGTCACGCACGTCACATCTGCGGCAGAGCTTGGCCAGAAAGTCATGGATGATAGCGCTAGTACACTATACAGAATTCCATGGCACAGCACGCATGGCGCAAGCGACGCAGAATGATGTAGGCCTACTGCAGATGGTGTCCCCACCCACGGCCCCTGGCATAGTCGTTCGTGCCCCATCAAATGTGTCAAATCATATTTAAAAAAATCTGCGTTGTGTTTGAAACCCGTGGCCTATAGATCTGTAGGCTACATTACAGACTGCAAGGGGGAGTTAGAAGTTTGTGACGTCATATTTGAGGGGGTCCAGGGCAAATGGGCGAAACGTTACAAAGGGGAAATTGGGCTATTTTTCCCCTAAAATTGCGTGGACGACCCCATAGGCCACATTACGGGTCTTGCTCCATAACTCAAAAACGAAAAATGGCAGTAAAATTGCAAAATTAAAACTGGAGTGAACGTTCCCCAGGGCAGGGGTAAATGGTGCGTCATTCTTTAGCTCTGAAGGTCAAACGTCAAGGTCGCGGGACGTCAAAAACCTCCGAGAAAATGACGCATATCTCGTTTCAACGTTTATGAACCAGCCCAGGCGCAGTGCTAGCTAGGCAATGCAAAAGTAGAATTTTAGTTGACTTCCAAAATAAGTAAGTGCTGCCTAATAAACAGATGGACGTCTGCATAATGTTGGCACCGGGCCGATAGTTTTCTAGTTCTGTACAGCGGCTGGATATACAACACTTGCCACGAACGATCGCTGTACGATACACACTTGTGACAACTGCCAGCTCACAACGAAAGCTAACAAACAAGACAAAGCTAAGCCGTGCGTACTCGCTGTATTATGCTACAAGAAGAAAACAATCTGTACAAAAATAAATGATTTCTAGCGTTTGCACATTCACAATAATAAAAAGTCCCCCAAAATTCACTTTGTAAACACGGAAAGTTGCTTCTTATATAAATGAAACAGTCGACCCTTGAACCTAAACTACACCATGATAACATGCTAACAAAGATTATATTAAGCACATCAGACTAAAGCAAAAAGACAGACTTCATACCAGTAACACAAGAAGATAAACAAACATCTTCCATTTGCAGGCACATAATAAATTAAACACCAATGAAATAGAACGCGATATAATTTTAATCAATTTTACTTTAAAAACGTTTGATGTTTAAGATATTTGCTGAAATGGGACCACGGCGCGAGAAGCATAACAAAAAGTTACAAATATAAGTAAAAAGTACAACGTTGGGCCAACCACACCCTGTATTCTGATAACATGGAAAAGTAAGAAAAAATTTTAGTAAAAGTTAACAAAACATACCCACTTACTGATCAACTCATTATCAACCACAGCTCCATAATAATAACCACATCAGTGAGCAAATAATGAGCAACAATAATACTACATCTGCAGTCTGTAATACAGAATAAAGAAATCCGATTTTGCATGAGACGGTGCGCGTGTACGACAAGTTTAAAAAAGCAGACTATTGAGCTGACAGAAAATCGACTGCTACTGTATAAGTATTGGTACAATTACTATACCAGTAATGTATGTTTCACACCATCTACATTAGAAGCAAATGTTCTACCACAAATGTAGGCGAATTTTGTAGCCATTCAATGAAAAATGTGCTAAAATTAAAACCTAAATTATATCAACTAAGTATCTATCTTGCTGCCAAATGTGCTTTTTGCACTCAATATATCCCAAAATTCGCAGCAAATAAGAGCTTTGTCTCAAACTCCATTGAAAAAATTCCCAGAGTCACCGTAACTAGACTGGGAAAAAAACCTGCAAAAACGTGAAGCGGAAATGTAACGGAAGAGTAAGGGGAAGCTAACGAGAAAAGACGGGACTGTGGGAAGATAAAGGAATGAAGAAAACTTGCTTTAAATGCACCCTTAAGTGTACGTTCACATACAAGTTGGCTAGAGGCCGTTTAATGGCCCCGATAACACACATCAACAGCATAGTGACCAAGGCTAAAGACCGAGAGAACTGCAACTAACAGACAAGTTGTCATGACAAAAAAACTTCCATTATATTTCAGTGATGTAGTTGAGACCATTTAATCTCAGTCTGGGGTTCAAGTAAGAATGCAGTGGTTCCAAGTCCAAGTCATGAGAGGGTCCATGTCCAAGTCTCAAAGGTCCGAGACATGAAAAATAAGGACTTGACTACACCATGAGACTTGAGTAGTACATCACTGGCATATTTGTAAACATAATCTGTTCAACTCATCGCAGGAAAATTGTTAGCCCACAGTCATGACGAAACAAGCCCACGGTGAATGCCAAAAACAAAACTGCTTCAGTAATGCATGACGAGATCCATACTGAGTCCATGGGGGTGAGTGAGTGAGTAGAGTTTAACGTTCCACCCGACAAAGTATAGGTCATTTTGGGGATGGCCATTCCAGGCAGAATGCACACAAACACATTCTAATGGAACGGTAAGTTTAACCTTTACAATAAAGAAACAAAAAGTTTAACCTTTGCAGAAACATAAAATGCCAAAAAATAAGCTAAAACTAAAATTGTAAAAACTCCATTATACACGTGCATATGTAATTAACAATAATGGTAGTTCTAATAATCTTCCCTGTTATCCTCCAGACAGTCATTAATTTCAGAACGTTGTCTATTGGAGGACAGGGGGAGTGGGTCCATGGGTCTACTGCAACATAAAACCACAACCCTGCAGAATGGCACACAGTGCTCGTTAACACAAGCACGGTAACTCATTGGATGCAATGTACTAGCACAGACAAATGCCAATATAATACATGCACTTCGATATGTCTGAAGCACCTGTGTATGTGCGCAATACTCGACTAATGACCAAAGTCTAAATGTCAGCCATTACTGACAAACATACCGGGTATGATGAACAAGCAGCAAAGTGTTCTGCATACAAGCCGGGAGCTTGGCTTCTTTCCAGCGCTTTGAGCCAGTAAGGGCTAAACCACATTCAGCTAGCATATGACAAGCATAGGACTAACGTCGGCCAAATGGTTGGCTATGGGTCCATGACCAGTGTAAGCACTAAGCAGTCCTTGCAGTGCAACACATGCCATTTCCTTACTAGCTGTGATGAAATATGATAAGGAGAGACAGCCAATACGAGTTACATAAAAGCAGAGAAAAAGAAGATCTGGCTGAAACAAGATGTAGCTATGCATGTCTCGCTAACTTCTTAGTAACACAGACAAAAAAGTAACTGATGCGTTCAACACAACCACCCGTCACTACAATGATCAAGGCGAATTGTTTCCAAAACTGACCAACTGCTCAATCGATGCTAAGCATACAGGATGGGCCAAAAAAGTAAGCTATTGTACTTCTTTCATATCTTCGGTAAATATTGACCAATTTTTACAATTTTAGACCAGTAAGAAATTTGCTACTCAGTGGCATGTACACCATATTTATAATGTCGTTACACTACCTTGTAAAATATAAATATCCAAAAATGTACAATATCTACAGATGGTAATAAGGTCAAGTGGTAATTTTTTAAAGTATTTAAGTAAAATGTTAAATATAAGTTATTGTAAGTGTCAAAAAAGTTTAGCTGTAGCTACAGAGTAAATTTTCATCTTTCAAAAAATACTGCACAGCTTGTAGGGCCGCACAATTGAAATACATTGCTCTGTATGCTCATGCAGTTAACTGAGCAAAATTTCTGCCATCAACCAGCATTAATGTACACTGAAAATTATTGCACAGTAAAATCGTTCAAATTATTTTTTAATGTTTAGTATGTCCTCCAATGTTTTTGACACTTACTATAACTCATATTTTAACATTTAAGTTAAATATTTAAAAAAAATTAACCATTAGACCTTCGCCCATCTCTAGATATTCTATGTTGGTGGATATTTATATTTTACAAGGGAGTGTAGCGACATAATGTGTGGTGTGCATGCCACTGAGTAGCAAATTTCTTACAGAGTCCACTGGTGAAAAAAATGCGAAAATTGATCAATATTTAGCGAAGATACGGACAAAGTGCAATCATTTACTTCTTGGCCCACCCTGTATATGTTCCACTGTTATGCACCACCCTACACAATATCAGTAAATAGAAACGTTCAGTGCAGCATTACATATGCATCACAATCGTTGGGACCATAACAGCAACTAACCAACAGCAAGCAAAAGTAATAACATGCAGAGTTGCGAACCTGGTATAAATATGTCCATATGATTGGCAAGTGCGTCAGACGCATCTGAATGACGGCTATCATGATAGTGAACATATAGCAGACATCAGCTGACCATTAATATTGTTTATTTCATGAGAAATTTTCCTACATAAAAAGCACAATAAGAAACCTAGAAGCAACGTCTATGATGCCAGCATCGTGATGCAGCCATTGCTACGCTTAGAACTGTTCACTTTAAAAAACCAGAACAGTACCAAGCGGATGAATGTCCATCCTTATACAGCAGCAGATAAATAACCACTTTTTAACAGAGAAACCCCTATTTGACACCCGCGTGCGCAGGCCTCCTTGAACCTAGAGGGTCCGGACTTGAATTGCTAAAATCTACATTCAACGCTGAAAATTTCATACTCGGGTTGTCTTGGTCTACCTCCAGCCATTTTGGCGCAATTCACTCTTGAAGTGCATGTCGCAGCCCAAAATCGCGAAAAATTCACTAAAATCCCCTATTTCAGGGGCTCAAGGTCACTCAAGGCCATCAATGTTGACATTTCTAAGAAGCTCGTTGTTAGTGCTTGTTGTTATGATAAGCTGCATGTCTGTGCCTATCTGCAAGCATTTTCACGACAGAAGAGCCAATAACGGTGAAATAACACTTTATAAGGGGAGTGCCCTTTTTCACCCCCTCATTTGTGGAAACCCCCTTCACCCAGTGGCATGAAATTTTGTCACAAAATACTAGAGACTCTAAGCTATCATATGGTAAAAACCAGAAGTCTCTATCTCACCTGGGCTCCAATCGGTACCGGGTTGTGACAGACACCAAGACAGAATTACCATAGCTAATACGCGCTATAGCTAGCTATGCTAGCTCTTGCGTGTAATATCGAATAAAGCATCAAAGGATTGCAACTCTTCTTGACACAGTCAATGCACACCACACCAGAGCAGTGCTATCAAAATACCAGTGAGTAAGTGAGTAGAGGTTTAACAACCTGCTCAACACATGACAGGTCATTTCAGAGACGGCATTTGCAGGAAATGCACACCAACACATAATAATGAAACTCAAAATCAACCCTTAGAGAAAAAAACGATATGGAGTCAAAATACTGGCTATCAGCAACTGACTTGGACGCAATCACAATTTCTGACAAGTTACAAATCTCGATATTTTCATCACATCTCTGTCTACAGCAAAATGAACTAGACAGTGCACTAAATGGCATAATGGCTGCCATAGGTAGCTCATAGCGTGAGGAGACAGCACTTGCCAACAGATTAAATAAGGCTTGACAAAACTGATTTTGAGTATGTCAAAACTCAGGTCCTGTTTTAGTCATTTGTGGACTAAAGTTCACCAACTTGTCATCGCGCACGAGACAAATTGCAGTTTGCGAAGCATTTTTGGGACTGTCAACAGCTTCTTCCATTCCAAAGATATTTGTGATCAAAGTCTAAAATTTACCTGGAACCACACTGAGTTTTAAACATTTTTTGCTCCTCGCCAAATGTTACGGAAAAACGCACCAAATTTTGGAACCGAGTTTTAAAATGTACACTTATCGGGTGGTAACATTTTGCAGCAATCAACCAAGGGACCTAAAAACTCTGCACAAAAATTCACATTAGAAATAAAACATAATGGCTGTACTTGTGTTATGCAACGGCAACCATAAAAAGCAGTATGTGTCTACATGTGAAATAGTGCCATACATTATGGCACAGTACGGTGATAACAATGGACAATCCAGCAGTGATAACTTTATTACAATCATGTCACAATAATGACACCAGACAACGCCATCAAAGCATAACGATAATACACAGTGACTGACTGGCATGAATGTAGAATAAACACAACCGACCAATATCACTCAGCAACGGTTATGCTAATACAGTTGACTCCGCTTATATGTACGGCCTTGGGACCGCAAGCCAACTTGCATGTAAGCGGAGTGTGCATTTAACCGTAGTTAGCTTATAGGACCATTGCAGTCATTTACAACATGCAGCTACAATAGGCGGTCATCCATGCCACAGAAAAACATTCGCCTCACTCATCTCCTTCGTAGACATCAGGCACAACATGTAGCAGCTGACGATGGTCACTCCAGTTTACATGCCCCTGACCACCTGCCCGACTGTCGTCTCAATCACTCTCATAGACAGCACGTAGCCTAGCACTATTGACTCGCAGACTACCATTTGAAGTTCATTATGATGCTGCATGCTGTTGGGGTGAGGAGATGCACTGTAGCCCACATGATGCACGTGGTGCTCACTAACTCTGACTACCGGCATAATTCTGGGGTTTAGACGTCATCACCGGCATCTCAGTGAGTGCTAAGTGGCTGACTACAGGTGGTCTTAGATGCACTGTGTCAGCCAAGTTGCTTATAACCAAAGTAAATGATGGCACTGGGACCAAAAGAGTGCATGTTTATAGCCGAATTGTGCATATATGACTGATGCTTATAAGCGAAGTTGAATGTGAATGACACAGCATATAACTCAGATGGGACCATATGCACATCGTGCAAATAGGCGAAGTGTGCTAATAACCGACGTGCATATAAGTGGAGTCGACTGTACATTCTGAGACAAGAAAACCATAAAACAACTATCACATTTACCTAATGGACAACAATAGCTGACAGTCAGTCAGTCTGCAATACGCCCATATTGACCAAAAAAATATGCACCACAAACTTGCCGGAACAAATGCAAAACAATTCGCTTGGGCTTGTATGCAGCTATAAGGACTCGTATAATTTTATGTAGCGTTATACAACAACAACTACCGACTATGCAAATCTAAAAACTGTTTGGAGACAAATGAAGCGTTACAGGAATTTCAAAGACCTCTTTCCAGACATGATAATTCTGAATGCTTAGACATTTGTCATTATACATGCATAATGCAACGGTCCCAAGAAAGAAACGGAAAAAGTTTTTTAAAAGTATATTCAACTCCAACATGTGCTCACAATTTAGTAACAACAAATTTCCTACCAAACTGCTCTTGTGGCACTGGCTTAAGACTGCCTGTGATGACACAGCAGCTTGCAACTGGCACGAAGAAATGTCAAGTGAGTGAGTGTCAGAACCTAGTGCACTGACTAGACGTGACACACAGCCAGCACGGAATTGCAGCAACACTGAAACAATGAAGCATCATGTTGTTGCTTCGGCTGCTGGCGGCTGCAATACAAAACCAGTGTACGTTGACAGAAACTGTCGGTTCTGCCAAATTATTGCTCCTGCAGCAATGACGAATGCCATACATATACACCGAAACCTAAAACACAATAATAATCAAGTAACTTAACAACAGCAACTTCACATCTAATCAACAATATTCAGGCTATTCCCAAAGTTAAGGTAAAATAGCATACAATCTCATTTTCTTTCGTTCTACCACCAATAATTTTCGTTTTCGTTCAATGTACTTGTCATAATTTTTTGCTAGTTTAGTTTTCGTTTTCCATCAATCTAAAAATCCTAACTTACATTTTTGTAAAAATAAAAATTAATAATTTCATTTTCGTACTTGTTTTACTTACCAAAATGTCACTAGTTTGGCAATTCTGTCATGCAATACTAAGATGACAATACACAGACAATAAGACTGCTTTATTCGTCAAAACTCATATGCTGTGGAAAGCAAGTGTGTATTATAAAATAATTTAATTCAGTAAGGCATGATTTCAGTCTGCATAACTGAACAAATGTGCTACTTCAAATAAAAAGTGAATCCATTATGTAAAAAATACACTAAACTATGACAAACAAAAATAGTAATAAAAGGAAATTCATCACATAGGGCACATTGCACCAACCATACTTAAATCTAAGTACATGCTTAACCACCGTACTTAGCAGGAAATACATTGCACTAACATCACTTAAGTATGCCAGCCTGCTTAAACATCATTTAAAAATAAGTGGCCAAAGCTGCCCACTTAAATTTAAGCGGAGCTGGCAAAAATAAGACAGACGTCATCTCTATTTAGCAAACCATGACAAAGTTATCGTCCTAAACTGACGATTTTAGGTAACAGTTGTTACATATCATCAACAAAAGCAAAGAAAACTGGCAAATACACATGGGTAATGCTGTTTGTCGTTGAGTATTTACAGCTGAGATCGTTTTAAGTGAAAACAAATCACTTTTCTAAACAGCAGTGCGCTGACAAGTACGAGTTCAGCGTAATCTACAAAGTTTATTTTTTCAGGTTATATTCACTGTCAACCAAATATGTATCACTCCATATTTATGTTGATTCTCATAAATTTGGCCTATATATTACACTTCGCTCAGAATTATACTGTTCTGAAATTATTCCAATTTATATACGGCATTTCAAGCGATGGCCATTGTTGTCAATGAAGCGTGATATCTATTACATAATTGGTCATCAAGGAAATGCTGTTGTTACGTGATCGAAATCAGCCAATGGCATGCGTTGTTACAATTAAGTCTGTCACTTAGCTAAGTGACGTGTGGATTGTGTTGGTGCAACGAAATCGATTTAAGTAGCTGATTAAAGACCACTTTATTCTAAGTGGTACTTAACTAAGTACGCTACGTACTTAAAATTGGTTGGTGCAACCGGCCCCAAGACTGCATTAGATATTACTAAAACATAACAAGTTATAAGTGTGCATCACCACTGCATGGCCATCCTAATAGGCCACACTGTATGTCTTACCCATCTGTCTGTCCTTCAGTCCATCCATAAGGGATCCTAACTTGAAAACAAAAAAAAATGCACAGAAATAACAAAATTACAGGGTAGACCAAAAAAAGTAAGCTATTGTACTTTTCCCATATCTTTGCTTAATACTGACCAATTTTCACAATTTTTTTCACCAGCAGACTTTGGAAGAAATTTGCTAGTGAGTGGCATGCACACCACACTTATTATGTCGCTACACTACATCGTAAAATATAAATATCCAAAAACGTAAAACATCTACAGATGGTAATAAGGTCGAGTGGTAAATTTTTAAAGTATTTAAGTAAAATTTTAAATATAAGTTATAATAAGTGTCAAAAAGGTTTAGGTGTAGCTACAGAGCAAGTTTTCATCTTTCAAAGAATAGTGCACAGCTTGTAGGGCCGCACAATTGAAATACATTGCTCTGTATGCTCATGCAGTTAACTGAGCAAAATTTCTACCATCAACCAGCATTAACACACATTGAAAATTAGTGCACAGAAAAATCGTAGAACTTATTTGAAAAAAAATGCTTAATATATCCTCCAACGTTTTTGACACTTACTATAACTCATATTTTAACATTTAAGTTGAATATTTCAAAAATTTACCATTAGACCTTCCATCCATCTGTAGATATTGTACGTTTTTGAACATTTGTATTTTACAAGGTAGTGTAGTGACATAATAAGTGTGGTGTGCATGCCCCTGAGTAGCAAATTTCTCACAGAGTCCACTGGTGAAAAAAATTGTAAAAATTGATTGATATTTAGCGAAAATATGGACAAAGTGCAACAGCTTAATTTTTTAGGCCCACCCTGTAGTGTAAACATTTCAAAGGGCAGAAGTAACTTCTGTGCTAAGGTAGGAGGTCAAGCGGACAGCTACACAATAACAGCACTCAGCCGATACAGTTATCTACACAATGGTCCATAAAAATGTGCCACTTTTATTTTTCGAATAGGTCCATAGAGCATTGGCCCATTTTAATAATTTTTGGCACGCGACATCAGAAAAAAACTTGACATAAATGGCTGCAGTTTTGGCTACCTCACATTAATAATGTTGCTACACTACCTTGTGAAATGCAGAAGTCGTAGTTTGGCCAATTAAAACTCGCAAACAGAAGGCACAACAATCTGCATTTCACAAGACAGTGTAGCAACAGTATGAAAGCGAGGTGGCCAAAAGTGCAGTCATTTGCATCGAGTTTCTTCCTGATGTCGCATGCCAAAAATTATTAAAATCTGCCAATGCTGTACGGAGCTACTCAAAAAATAAAATTGGCACGTTTTTTTTATGAACCATGGTGTAGTTATACACAAAGTAACTGGCACTGCACATACCTAGTGTTTAAGAATGGTCCGAGCAGATGAATGCCGGTATGTACAAAGACGAGAATAACGGCAAGCAGAGCAAGAACGACGTTGATGAGCCTCGACACAAGAACACGGACCGTCGAGCCATCGAAGCCTTCCATTGAGATAAGTTGTTGCTGCTGCTGCTGCAGCTCCATCTTTGTGATCTGCATCAATCACATGCACTGTCTACATGCCAGGTTTAGCATCTAGTGGGCAGCATTGCATAGTGGTATAGTGAAATCATCTATGTCCGAAAAATGCAGTTGCCCTATGAACGGCCATACTGGTACGATACATGGATGGGTGAAGTGTCTGCGGGCTGTTAAACCATCTCGATATGTAACCAGCCAACCAAGCCGACTCAAACTCAAACTAGATGAAGAAGAACCAAAGTAATTTGGCAAAATGCTTCTTGTTGGTATTCGACAAGAAGCATCAGCAATTTGCAAAATTTCTCACGTTTTGGCTGGGGGTTCAACGTTCAACCCTACAAACCTTCCCATCATCTGGAAGTCAGTGAGTGAGTAGTTTCTTAACGGCACATCAGCACAAAATAGGCCATTCAGTGCCATACATGGTTAAAATTAACTAAAAGCATTTAATATATCAATTAAAAGCAAAGCTAAAATACTTGTTACGATCAAGGCTATTAAGCTAATGTAAAAACAACATTATATATGATTGTAAAAGCCGATATCTTTAACATAAGCGATGATGTTGCGAGATGCAACATTTTCAAAAACGTCCTTGAGTGTGTCCACTCCAAAATATCTCTGACGTGCTGCACTGTAACGGGT
>Ga0209367_1002223_pt1 | contig 25357 bp, 14 predicted proteins | sample WorMetLIZISLAND2_FD_187412 | JGI IMG/M metagenome (GOLD analysis project Ga0209367, IMG submission 187412) | Marine gutless worms symbiont microbial communities from Max Planck institute for Marine Microbiology, Germany - Olavius geniculatus... ... | reverse complement strand
ACACTGTACAATACAATACAATACAATGGAGAATTTGCATTTAAAAACTACACACAAACTGTCAGTTTAATCTAGCACATAAACTAAAAAGAACTGAAATGTTTAAAAGAAAAATGAAATGAGAGATACTGAGAATAGATATACTGTTAAATGTAAAACTGACAAAATTCGAAAAATTTCTGAAATAAAGAAACCTAAATATGAAAAAACTGAAAAGGTAAGAAAAAATTAAAAAACCAAAGCTCGGAAAAACCTGAAAAGAGTAAACATAAAAACCGTGAGCAGGTCCGAATAACTGTGGAGTCAGTCCGAAGGGGTGCCAGATGTCTATGGAGGATAGGATTTGAAAAAAAAAGTTTTGAGATTGGAATGAAAGAATGATGGGGTGATGGATGACAAAAGTGGTGATGGTGACGCTGACGAGGTGAGATGATCATGGAAGTATGGTGAGTCAGGAGGAGATAGATCAGGACGTGGCTGACGAAGTGAATGAGGGAGTTGATTCCAAACTTGCACAGAGAAAGGAACGACTGGTAATTTTTAAGGAGGAATGAGTAGGTGGATGAGCAAGAGTAACAGCAGATGAGGATCGAGTGTTATGTCGTGTTTGGAAAGAGATTAAGTTGTACAGGTAAGAAAGTTGAGCGGTATAGGAAAATTTAAAGGTAAGAGAAAGAATTTTATATTTAATACGTTTATTTATTTTTAGTTAAAAAGAGATTTAAAAATAAGAGTGGTATGACTAAATTTATGAGCTCTGATGACAGCACGAGCAAGGGAGTTTTGGATGTGCTGAAGACGATTTAATTGAGGTTTAGGAAGATTATAGTGTGAGATGGAGCTTGCTCTGCACTATGCGACCTTGCTACATAGTTTCCTAAATTCCTAGTGCGCAGTAAGACATGACTGACGCCTTCGCCCGTGGTGAAATTTCGTGGGAGTAAAATCGTGAATAGTTTGCTAAGAAAGACCACAGTCAGTTGCAGCTTGCAGCTGTATCTCTCTCCCACCCCATACCGCAGCCGCTGTCGCCTTACCTAGGCCTAGACTTACGTCACTTCCGGTCGATGCAGTCCATTGTCAGCGAGACTTCCCAGACTCAGTCCATTCACGATTTCTCAACGCTGACCACAGCTGAACCGCTAGGCTATGGGCGGAAATGCTGGGCCTATGGCCGTGGAAAGCAGGCCAGCCAAATTCATATTTAAGCTTCCACGTCATCTAGCTCTTCCTCTTTCTTTCTGGATCACTGGCTTTCTGTCTGTGCTGGCTGGGACTGCTGGAACGGCTGGGAGAGCAGTGCTTGGAGTGCGTTTATTGTTCATGCCGCCGTTATCATCTTCGTCGTCGTCGTCTTTGTCGCCGCATGCCGTCGTCTCACTGAACTTAATACAGCAGTATTCTACCTGTTTGGTGAGATTCGTTTAATTGTTTTGGGCCACATTTAACTTGGAATAAAAATTAGGGCTTAAAAATCAGCACTGTCTAGGCCACAAAATAACATAAACTAAGCACCAAAAATTCTCCCCCATAGTTTAAAGTCTAGTTTCATTCCTATGGAGAACCCCTTTCGCGAGTCACCCTCGAGTAGGGTGGCGCCCCATGCGGCCACCGAAAACACTAGACCAACCACCGACCCAACAGTAGCTCCCCAAAACACCACCACACAGACTTCTACATTGGTTCCCAGACGGGAGAATTCTACAATAGTATAGGGAGTTACAGTAGTCAAGTCTGGAGTGAACGATAAAAGTTGCAATGAGGCTGGTTGTTTTAGAATCAAGAAAAGAACGCATGCAACGAAGCTGACGAATGTGAGAATAGCAAGATTTAGACAGTGCAGAGATTTGATCCGAGAAAGTGAGGCGTTCGTCAAATATGAAGCCAAGGTTACGAGCAGAGTGAGTAGTGTTGAAAGAAGTGTTATTTATTTTAGCAAGTTGATGTTTAAGCCCAATGAGAAGAAATTCAGTCTTGGAGGAGTTGAGAGTTAGTAGGTTAGCACCTATAATGAAACCATTATGTAAATCACGATGAAATGTAGAGTTACGACTTCAAGACTCACTCTGCACGGAAACAGCCCATGCAGGAAGAAAGACGCGTGCACGTGTGGTGGGTGTTTTGTCGATGACAGAACTGGCACCGACTGAGCGTGCAGAGTGTCACTTCGAGCGTCAGTACATCGGTCGCTGGATGCTGTTCGACGACGAAGACAACTCCGGCTCCAAGTTTGACGTCACTTCCGGCGAGATTCGCTCCGAGACGCTCGGGTCATTTGTCTGCAAGGGCAAGCACTGGCAGCTGCCCTACTACAAAGTCCTGTCCGTTTTCGCCAACAGCTGGTGCGTAGGTCTATATCGCTTTTGGGCTAGTTAAGACTTTGCATATTGCAACGGCGTACTGTTTCATCTTTTTGGTGTTATTGGTCATGTTACAATTTTTGGTGAATAAAAAACTTTTTGTGTAGTGAAACGGTTCTCACATCTGTCGTAGTAACTATTTATATGATTTTAGTTTTAAGAGTTTTCGTTATTTAAATATAGTTGTACCGTTTTAGCTACTAAATCTGAATATTTTCTCGTGATCTGTGTATCGGATGCACTAACTCCCATTTTTTTTCTCTGGTCTCTAAACATTCTGATATAACCGTTGATAGATAAGGAATTAGATGAATTTATACATGTTAGATCTAGAACATCGCACGTGTTTATTTCACACCTAATCCGATATTCACTCAATTTTTAACTATAAAAATTATAATTACATAAAGTTGTCTATTTGCCAAGATTGTGTGACGTGGATAGTGGATGCGTATTTAAAAACAAGATTTTAGCGTATACTGACGCACATATCTGTGTGTTTCATACAGCCGTCCGCGCTACTCGTGCATTCATCTGTCTAACAATGGCGACGTCCTCCAGTACAGACTCTGTACGTTAGCTTCGTTCGTCTTTAGTTTTTTTTCTGTGTTCGTGTAAATGTTTAAAGACTTTTTGCACTGAAGGCAGATGTTTGTTGTGAACGTGTCACAATTTGACGCAACTGGCATTACTTAAGCCAACGAAATTTCTCTGTTCTCCTTTTTGTGATGAAATATTGTATTTAACGTGTCACAGATGATCTTGTAAGTTGGTAATTCTGCTAAAAATTGTCTTAGATTTTATTGCAATTTACACTGTATTCTTGAGCTGCTAAGCATATTCACGTAGTTAATAAGTAACTTGTTTTTAACTGGATTAACTTACATATTACATGTTTATGTTAATAAGTAACTTGTTTTTAACTGGATTATGGATTATTTAGATTGTGAAGAATTGTTCAGATTGCAAAACGTTTCGAGCAATCTACTTACTTTGAGCCTAAACTGAAATAAGAGAAAATAAATACAAAAGAATCAAGCAAAACAAAAATGTTGACTTTTACGCTGTAGAGTTAGTCACAATCATCTCACTGATCTGTAGTTTGGCATTTGATTTAGTAAGCTTATTTTGGACAGTTATTTGATAGTACAACTGTAAAACATAAGCTTACGCTAGGCTTAGTGGCATAACGATATGACGTCGAACTTATGATCATGAGGTCAACTTAGCCTTTCGTTTTTCCGATGTAGATAAATTAATTACCAGTTTGCCTGACTGGGGTTACGGCGGGCGCCTTACTAGACGTCGCTGATTGCCGAGTTAGTTTTTTTTGTTTTATCAAGTGTTACGTTTACTAATATCTGGTTGTAGTCGTTTCCAACTTTTACCGCTAGGCCTGCTGTCGGGTGGCAGGTACACCACTGTGTGATTCAATATGGCAGGTGACGCTCCGTAGCTTTGAGATGGGTTCTTTCTTAACATTTTAACTTATTTTAGTCTGACAGTGTGTCATACATGTAACCAGTTTATCGCAAATGTTATACTTGTTAGGCGACGTTTTCACTGACACGGGTATTCGGACTCGTACTCGTTACAGTGTGAACACAGTCTGATCGTGTATAGGCTACGCGACGTGGGTACAGAGTGGGCCAAAAAGTAAGCTATGGTACTTTTTCCGAATTTTTGCTAAATATTGACAAATTTTTACAATGTTTTTATTAGTAGACTCTGGAAGAAATATGCTACTCAGTGGCATGCACACCACAACTATTATGTCGCTACACTACCTTGTAAAATATAAGTATCCAAAAACGTGCAATATCTACAGATGGTAATAAGGTCAAGTGGTAAATTTTTGAATTATTTAAGTAAAATGTTAAAAATAAGTTATAATAAGTGTCAAAAAAAGTTTCGATGTAGCTACAGAGTAAGTTTTCATCTTAAAAAATAGTTCTCTGTATGCTCATGCAGTTAACTGAGCAAGATTGCAGCCATCAGCCAGCATTAGTGTACATTGTAAATTAGTGCACAGTAAAATCGTTCAAATTATTTGAAAAAATGTTTAATATGTTTCCAATATTTTGACACTTACTGTAACTTATATTTTAACATTTCAGTTAAATACTTAAAAATGTATTATTAGACCTTCTGTCCATTTGTAGATATTGTACGTTTTTGGATATTTATATTTTACAAGGTAGTGTAGCGACATAATAAGTGTAATGTGTATGCCACTGAGCAGCAAATTTTTTACAGAGTCTATTCGTGAAAAAATTGTGACAGTTGATCAGTATTTAGTGAAGATATAGACAAAGTGCAATAGTTTACTTTTTTTGGCCCACCCTGTATATGTTACAGCACACTCGTCGCTGCGTGATGAATCGTTTGATGTCTGCGAGTTTCGCGATGATCAGTCGCCAGTCGGCGCCAGGTTCCGCAGCTCCACCATGAAAACACTCATACGTATGTCGCATATACAAATTATACATCACTAACAAGCATAACCAAAAGAATTTGGTATTAGGCGGAACACACATCTTTCATGTTTGCCAAGCGACAGCAGCAATCACATGATTAGTACTGTCGATTAGCATAAATTTTCTTTCCCTGGCAGGGCAAGGACCTCCGTCTGACACAGCAGGCTATGTCCTTGGACCCCACAAGTGTGCCTACCAAATGGTGTCTAAATTCGTTAAAGGTATAAGTACACTAGCAACGATAAAATTTATGAGTACTATTCGTGCATCGTTAGTCGTTACACTCGCCTTATACACCATAGTCTAACTAAACTTGCATTGTCTCATAGCAGTATTAGAAAAAAGCAAACACTAATGTCTGCCTAGTCGATATTCACATTTCGTCAGCGGCTCGAAAAGCATCTTTTTACAAACTCCTTTGCCTGTACATTTCTTGTACCGGAGATTATTTATTTGCTTCTCTAATTTTTTGATCACATAGCCTCTTTAAAAATTTTTGACCGATTGATAGAATGAGACGATTGTTATGTGGTTGTGGTGCAGCGGTGTCGCGCTTACAGATGCGGTCGTGTGGCGTGGACGGCACTTACCGTGTGAACGTCACACTCAGCGACGGACGGAACTGTGACGCCACACTGTCTGACGTTGATGATTTCACATGTGCGTCTACGTCCACGATGACTTTGACGCTTCGCCAGTGTCACTCACGGCCAACTACTGTACTTGGTTAGTTCACCGACAATTATTAGATAGGCCTACAGTGCATAACAACGATATGTACTTAGATTACTACACATACTGTTATAAATCTGATCATCCGAAACTTCTAAAAAGTAACTCATTTTTCGTCTTCGTACTTTAGAGCACACACCATAATAAACTACAGTGGCCCAGATAGGCATATGGGCCTGCAGGGCTGCGGTCACCTTTTTATCTCGACATTGGCCGAATGCACATTGATGACATTTCAGAAGTTACTTATCAGAAAACTAAATGAAGACGAAACTTATTTTTCTCATAGATTCTCAAATTTAGTCAAGGTACATTTGACCATTGTTCGGATAGAAAGTTTGTGCAAGTGGTGGGATATTTTTCTCGGTTTGCTATTACTGTCTCGAGCAATGTGGAATTATGATATTGAGCGTTATTCGCAGTGGTGCATGTGCGTGTTTAGAATTGCCTTGTGTCGCTTGGGCGCGACTTTCGTCGGACACTAGGCTTTTAGTTACCCGCAACCCACAAAGCAATCGACTGCTCTGCTGGGTAAGCAAGCAAACCGTGATTTCCATTTACGCAACGTACTCGACGCTAGCAAGCACGCAACAAACGCGACTGACGCAACAGCCAAACGCAAGGCTGGAAGCGGTCGGTCGTTGCGTGCCACGTACGTGGGAACTGGTGTAATTTGAAAACGAGGTTCCAAAATTCAAGTTTCTCTCCCCTTTATTAAAAATGTTTGCGGCGCAAAAACGCGAAAAAATTTGGTGCGATTTTGGGCAACTTTGACGGACGCGTGTATCTTCGCAACGAAACAAGTTATCTACAGTCGGGAAACGGCGTTGCAAACGGCGTATGATGACATAAACGGCGAAATGATATAGAACCATATTTCAGACAGACCACGTAGTATTACATAAGTCAGTGTGGGAACTGTCGATGGGTTGGGGGTTTAAACTTCGACTTCTAGTTGACGTCGGGGCGACTGAAAACGCGAAAACGGAAAACGTATGACTGGAAAACGAGGGACCAAAATCGCAGGGGGTGGAAAACGCAGGACCATCGTCTATGGAACGCCAAATGTATAAGAACATCGTGCATGCGTGGCTGTGAAATGCAATTAGTACATGTGAAATACATGTTCCTTGTGTTTAGCGTTTAATTCACTTCAGTTATAGGTTAATATACACTGAATTTTTGAGAAATTGTTTGTAGTCCTTTCAGCAAGTACTACCAAGCAGTAAAAATGACTAACATTTAATCATCCTATCACGTAAAGCGCTTTAGTATTTTCTGTATTCTATTGAATAGGCTATGCTAACCCTAAAACTAACACTTCTGAAAATTGTTATACTCATAGCCATTTACCGGTACTTGTAGTTGGTAAATATTTTGTTTTTTTTATACATTTGTGCAGATGTTTGGATATTTAAGAACTAGCTTCAACTTTCAAAATTTTAAAGTTTTATGCTAAATTTGAAGAGCGAATGCTTAAAGTTACTGAAATCAACATTCAATCAAGCAGTATGTCATTTCGTTATATTTCGTTATCCATACGCAGGCCGTTTCTGTGTTTTCTAGTCTCGCGTTTTCAGCGTCCACTTGACGTCATCCAGTCCACCCTTAGTTGAACTTTTTCGCTTTGGGTGGTTTTGAGAGTCAGATATAGGTTTTATTTCCCACAGTCGGCGGATATGTGGGGGTTACTGTCTGACCCCCTGAGTCAGATAACTCCACCTCACAGATCGGTTTGTGGCAAGTAGGCATACATTAACACCGTTTAATGACAGCACGGACAATGCGGTAGCCGAGCTTGTCTTGTTGGCTATTGAGCGCACGCGCTAGGCATAATGTTATATCGGTCGTTATTGCTGATGTTGGTACTATTATTCTTTGCGGCGTGCGTTGTTATGGTGCTAACACGTGCCGTGCGTACAGACGCGCCGCTGTTAAACTGCTTTATGCAGTCGAGTCTGGTGAGCGATGCTAAGTCTTTCTGCCCGTGGGTTTTGACCATAATTCAAACAGCGTCAACTCTATTCCGATGTGCGGCGTATGTACGACGCCTAATGCTGCTGTTTCAGCTCGGCGCCTTAGTTTCCGTGATGTTAAATGCTGTTTATCGCTCACCTGCGTGACGTCCGGCTGTCCTGTTGTACAACCGACATTGCTATCACGTGCAGAGCCGGTTAATTCAGCGGCTTCTTGTGTCTTCCGCACAGTCCGTCAATGCTGCCTGAAATTCACACCAGCGTCTCCGGCCCTGGATTAAGCGGGATTAACCAGGATTAACCAGCAATATGAGCACCACCGGCGCGATCTCTCCTCGACAGAGGGAACATGTATATCAAAGTTTAGATTGAGAAAATGGCTCTGTGCTTATTGCTTGACTGTGTATAGAGTAAACCGGAACAGACGTCTCACCAGAACGTAAAAGTCCACGCATTGTGAAATCCCTAGGTCTACAGTCATAAAAGTCTATGGTTATATAGGCCACCACAATGGGATGCAACTGTTGACTGCTGAATTCAGTTTTGATCTCAAATATCTAAGCTTACGCTTTTAGAGCTCCTTCTTTTTACTCCTCGCGCGCTACGTTTCTAACGTAGCGAAGAGGAGTATATGAGATCAGCGTAATATTGAGGACCGACCGACCAACAACCGACCTCTGTTCCTGGAAGAGCCTTCCTGGAAGAACTCCAAACGGCCATATCTCCATAACGGTGCTAGATAGACGCATGGTCACTATGGACCACGCACAAAAAGTCGACCGCCTGGAGTCGAATGGTCAACGTGACCCCAAAAGGTCAAAATCGTGACCCCATTATCTTTGAGACGCCATATCTTCGTAACGGTGCCAGATAGACGCATGCGTTGAGGTATAAAAAGACAAATGGCAACTAACATCGTCGACCATTATTGGAATTTTTTTCTCTTAGTTCTTAAAATCGGGCAAAATTTGATGAACTTCGAGGAGACAATTTCCAATAACGACCTCGACCCAAGTCACTATTAGTATAATATTAAACGGGTCTCATTTAGACGCCGGGTTTCTAATACAAGCCAAAACTAACAAATAAAGCTCTTGAAAGAATACGAAAGAAAATGATGCGCGCGAGGAGTACATTAGATTGGTCACAGTCTAATAATATTTCTTGTATGTCATGTCATTACATCATCCCCATCACAAAGGGGTTTAACGTCACCTAAATTATTTCTAGGATCACGTCGTCAGAGCGTCAAATGAGTTTGCTTTCAACAGAAAATGAAACTGTGTAGTAGTGTTAATGACAAGCTGTTTTTTTAAGTCCCGGTATTATAAAGCACATTAAAAAATGTCGTTCAACGCTAGACAGTACCGGCAGATAGGCCTGCATTGGAAGACAGTTTGTCACTCTCAGCAGTCACTTGCTCATTGATTTGTCAGTTTTTGCTGGTAAAAAAAACCCTGCTACAACGAAACACAGTGTGCAGGTGCTGCCGCTGCCCACGTAGGCCTAATGATACATCTAGGCTTAAGAAGCTTCAGATATTTAATCTAGTAAATCTACCTCGCGAGAATCCGATATGTCTTTTGTTCATGCTTTCACCGGAACACTTTCGAGCTTTGAGCTCGTTTCCTGCATCTATAAGGTTTCAATGTCATTAACAGTCAGACGCTGTTGAAGTCGGAAGTTTTGCATTTTACATTCACGATGCAGGTATAGCCTATATTGACTACCAGCAGTAGGCGTGCACAGAATGCGACCACGTAAGTCGTAACGCGATCTCAAAAGCTAACGAGTAACAGACTTACCTACGTCACACGCCACACACGTAGTTCTAAGGTTATACACCGTGTCCGGATATACAATCTTTCCTGAATTACTTCAACAAATGTAAACTTACTTTTTTGGCACACATTATCGCAATGAAACGTGTCATTAAAATCATCTAAAACTTATTTTTAAAATTTACATTTTACTAAGTATAGCTAATTTAATCGTGACGTCATCGAAAATGTCATTTTTTTGCGGAAAGATAACGTCTAGATGAGCCTCTGCAATACTAAAACAAGAAAACTGACGGAAGAGTATTGCAGTAAAAAAATTTCAGAGATTGTTGGCATAAAAATAAATTACTTTTTATCAAAATTTTTAACCTAGTCTTGCTTTTCGCCATGTTAACGCGTGGACGTCGCGTGCAGTTCGAGAACGTCGTTGTGCAGCAGCTGTTATCAGCGGGCAGCGTCATTTCTGTAGCATGCGTTAGCTTCGCGATAGTGTACATTTGTATTAAAGTTGTTGACTCAAAAGTTGGTTAATAGCAAATTTTGTCACTGTTGAAGGCAACTAAGGCAGCTACAGGCTAAAAAGCCCATTTTTCTGCATTACTGTTTATTTTGGTGTGGAGTAAATTAAGAATACAAAAGGTATTTTATTTTACACGGTAAAGTGGTGTCAGTATTCGGGCGAAGTGGACTGTGAGTATACTGTCAGTTGACCGTTGCTTTTTAATGTTGCCTATAAAAAAGTATAAACATATGTTTAATTTTGTTAAAGTTATAAACCGAAACGCTGTTGGCTTTTTCACTCGGATACAATAAAAACGGCATTTTTGATGACGTCATAATTACGTCAGCTCTACGTAGTGACATGGCAGTATAAAGAGAAAATATGTCAACAGTTTAATAAAATAAACGTTGAGGACGACTCGTGCCAAAAATTATGAAAATAGGTTAAAGTTTGTTAAAGATATATATGTTGAAAAAACCGTCGACTTTTTTCTGGACGGTGTATAACAAACCGTATAGTGAGCGACTAAGTTTTTGTCATAATTTTATCGGATAAGCCTTGTCGTGAGTTCCGATTACCGGCAGTATTATATAGGCTTATTTTATGTACAATAACATGCTGGATAACTACGATAGCTGGTGCTTGAGACAGTGGCAGCGCGAAGGTTTATCGCCCCAGGGGTCAAGAATCATATACGGTGCTCCCCCTTACAGATTTTTGATTCGTCTTCGACAAATGTAAAACGGTAATCAAACTCGAAACCACAGTGTTTGAGTTCGACATTTAAAAAATTACGAAAGACAACCGAAAACTTGACGGATTCGTGTGACCGAAGCAGAAAATATGACATCTATGAGCTGGCGTAGAGTATAGACTATAAATACTGATGCGGGTGATGCCACTGATCGATTCCCGGTGCGACCGTCTGTCTTAGTCAGCCTACCGACAGCTGTCGAATCTGATGACAACTTGTGCGTGGTCACAGAATCAGATGAGCGAATGTCCCTCGGAGAAACAAAGAGAATCGACCCTCACGATAGCTGCGACGATATATAGGCAGTCAACAGAGGGCGGAGCACTTCCACTGAACATATAATATTATCCACGTATATTTGTTATAATGTCTTTGCTTACTTGTAGATTGTTACGACCGTTTTACGCACTGCTAACCTGGTTTTAGGCATATTATTTATAACAAGTAATTTGGTAAGAGGCAGAATCGCTTTTTCGCAACTCTTTTCTGTTCGCTAGGTGGCAGCAGCAATTTCCGTGTTTTGGTTGAGGAGTTCGTGTTCGACCTTAAATCTCCCATTTCTTGAATCCCGCAAGTTTCCGTGCTAAATAGTAGGCATGCCAAAATCCGTCGAAAGGTTTAAGTAGGGTGCACGATTGTGACAGACAGACAGACAGACCACGCTACGAAAAAATGTATGGCAATAGTCGGAATCACTTGCAGCGCCAGCGATTTCGGTGGCAACATGACTGACGGTTTGACAATTTGGTTAGGGCTTCGACACCCCACATATTTGTTTTCCGTGGGGCCAGGGACCCCCCATCTAACATAATTTGTCACTGTAATCCACAAGTAGGCCTATTCTTGACAAACGGCATCTTAATCTGTAGAACTGTTTAAGCAGGTACCACGAATGTGACAAACGACAAACAGTCTGACCACGCTGCAGATAAATGTGTAGCAATATTCGGTGCATGAAGTGATTTCGCGTAATTGTGATAATAACTAAGTACTGGGGGGGGGGCAAAAATAACGATGACGATGATGACGATGCGAGCGAATGATGTGGTGATGTGCGTTGTAATGCAGCTGGTGTGGCCTGGTCAAGACTTGAGCAAACAGCGGCGCACGAGAGGACGACGAAGCCTGCCGCCAATCACATTCACCAGGTGTCGCTGTAGTACCGTCGAACCCGTCGCGTCAGCTGGACTACCGATCGACAGCGACGAAGTCACATACTTCGAAACATACGACGGTATTACTTACAGATGTTACCCTACAGATGTTATCCTACACTTCACTTGTCAGCAAATAATGACTAGACGTACTTCAATGCTATTGTTCTTACTTCAACTTTCGGTTATTGTTTAACCAACCTAATTTAAATAGCGTTTAGTCCGTAGTTCTCTAGTTAGCACAAATTAAGTAACGAATTTCCTTCAAGCGTTCAACTGCCAAATTAAACAAATTATGTGAACTGTTGAGAGTTGCTGCAGCATTCTCACCTTCAACTATTGCCATGTTAATTTTCTTGTGCTGGAATTTGAAATAAAAGACTACGTGACGACAGTTGATTGCCATTTGGCGTCGCGGTTCGATTCTTTAACTGCGTTTTCAAATTTACACGGCTTTGTTCAAAATTCGCCTGTATATTCACGTTTTACTTTTTGCTTAGAGTTAGCCAATTCTGGTATTGAGTAGTGATAATGATTACGCGGAAAAAGTGCCGCACCAGCGTGGTTCAGAGTTCATAAGAAAACCAGTCTCACGGCTACGGAGCGTCATCTGCCGTATGCGATTATCCGTCACCCGACACAGGTGTAAGCGTCTACGCTTTAACCGTAACCATGCAGTCCGGTTGCTTCACGGGGTAAGTAATCATCATGGGGTAGGTGTATCGAGTGATTACCTATACCGAACGGATGGAAGGCTAAGTTCACCTGCATGGTTCAGAATTGGTATGCTGGTACTACGACGCGTGTATTTCTGCGTGGTGTGTGAACAGATCGCGTGGAGTCATGCACGCGTACACAGACAGCGTCCGTTGACTCTCATTCTTCGCCGGTGGCCACTAACTCCAGCACGAGCGGTCGTCAGCGCCTGCCCGTAGTACCGGGTCGCTCAGCACCCCCAGGCCGACGATTGGCAGACGACGGACGGTCCACCTGGTCTGCTCCGACCATCCGCCGACAGCCCGAGTATCGACAGGTACCCAAGTACAAGCAACACGACGACGACCGACCAACAACATCCGACTCAGGCGAGCACGTGCCCGTGACGTCACTGGTCACGTGCTCGCTGCTGGTCACTACGCTGACATTAGTACAGTACGTTAAATACTTGTCGACATATCCATTGTTGCTGCGGTAACGAACAGCACCGACTGTGTCATCGACGGTACGAGTGGTGGCCAGCGGTTAATTCCAGGGCTCTGATTGGCTTCGCCAAGATTTGGTGCGATGGGGCACAAAACTAAGAGCAAATAAGGTGAGGATGACAAACAAACATCGGAAGTCCGGTGGGGGGCACGTGCCTACCCCATGGCTGGCGATGCCAAAACCAGGGGCGAAGACGCGGGGGACGCCGCCTCACTTTTTTCAGGGAGGGAACTCGCCCCTGATATTTTGCTTAGTAAAATCCACGCGAAACGAAAGCTCATTTTCATCTAGACCTACTTATTTACTGCAAGTGTTTGTGATATTAATTTGCAACAGTTTCAGTAGCTAAATGAAAAAAATATGATTGTTCGATAATTTGCAATAAAATATAGTAATTTATGTCTCACGTTTATGCGCATTGCAGTTTTGCAACGAAACGCAGATGCATAAAGCATGTTGAGATTCCAGCGGGATTTTGCGTTATGCTACCGAGCTGAAGGAGTTCTCCACTTTTTTTGTACGACTACGCCCCTGGCTAATTTTTTCTATAATTCGGTGCTGTGTTGTATAACGTAATAGGTTTGATCCAGATTTTTTGTCACTTGACGACAGATGCTCCTATTAACCCGTTTAACGTCACGAACTCCGGCAACCAGTGCTATTCTGAATAAACGAAACTGACGTATCGCAATCCGCGTGATGAACGGTCTCTTGTTACACTGGGCGATTTGGGAGAAACCATTATTTTGGCAATACACTTATATTGCCTATTGTTCCATGAAATATTTTACCTTACCTCAGGCGTGCGCTTTTGCTGCAAATTCTTTCACCAGTCCTGCATCTGATATAACTGTTTAGGCATACTTTGTAAGTAACCTTAATTAAAATTCAGTCTTTCTTTAGTTACTGCTGCCTGTAGTGGCTTGTGAAAAGAAAGACTACAGGAGTCCAGTTTTTGAATCTTGCAGACACATAATTGTAGATGCAAGCAGACTAATGTTTCATAAAGATACGGGATACGTGTTCAGAAAGTAAAAACTGTGGCTGTTACTTCCCTTAAAATGGTTAACAGAGCTCAGCCTGAGTCCAGAAATGACACACGATTGTGTCGCCAGACTTCCTTGCTTCACACCTGTTCCTGTACATAGGCGTCAACTAGACAACATGGTCATGTCCATAGATGTTAAAACATTGATTTGCAAATTAAAAAACATAAAAACATGCTTTTTCACTTTTATAAAAAAACATTATAAAAACGTGCATACAAAACATTAAACTGCAGATGTTTCCAGTCGCTACTTTTTCGCCATTATACACGCAAGAATATATAACTCAGATAATTAAAAACAAAAACCTACCATTTGTAAAGACTCAGAACCGGAATGTACTGAATGTACAGATCAAAAGCAGCTGAACGCAATGTGCCCATGAGAAATAAATCATATTTGTAATTTTGTACATTTGTGTTTTTAAGAACAAAAAACATTAAAAAGCACAAAAACATTTTTAAAAACATAAAAAATATTTTTAAAAACATTAAAAAATTAAAAAAACAATAAACACATAAAAACATTTTATTTAAACTTTTATAAAAAAACATTAAAATGTTTTTTTCCATCTATGGTCATGTCATGTCATTGGACTGTTATGTATGGAGTTTGGATTTTGTAATATATACTTATTGTGGTTGTTTTTATGTTACTACAAAATGAATCACAGCAAACCACTACAACAAAATGAAAACTCATATGATTGTAACTGAAACAGATTCTTTTTGTTGTGACTGAAATGCATTCTTTCTAACGTTCTGCTGACACTTACATGTACAGTGTGCGGCAATAACAATATACCCCAGTAAACAAATATCATTATGTTCGTTAGGGTTTATATTTTTTTCACACTTTGGCAATTATTCCTGACACACTTTGTACATCTTTCATCAATTAATAATGAGATTAACCTTTAAAGGTCTACACTAAAGAATTTAGACAAGTAATTTGAGCAAAGCCCATGAGACGCGCAACAGCCTAACAGTTCCTGTTCGCAGGATGTCTTGTTCTATCTCCATCCACTAGATCACAATTCACTCTTGAAATCTGCATGCGCCGCAGCCACAAATTGCAAAAAAAAACACTAAAACCACCTATTTTGGGGAGGGGGGTTTAAGGTCATCGACGTTGATACCATTAAAAAACTTGTCACTATTGCTTGTTATGATAAGCAGCATGTCTGTGCCTATCTGCAACCGTTTTCACGCTACACCAACCAAAAGTGGTAAAATAACCACTTTTTAGCAGGGTAGTCGTCTTTGACGCCCGCCTGCGCAGGCCTCCTTGAACTTAAGGGGTCGGGACTTGGACAGCTAAAATCTACGTTCAATGCTGAAAATTACATACGCAGGTTGTCTTGGTCTATCTCCAGCCATTTCGTCGCAATTTACTGTTGTAATGTGCGCTGCAGCCAAAAATTGCGAAAAATTCAACAAACCCCTCTTTTGGGGGTTCAAGGTCGTTCAAGGTCATTGATGTTGACAAATCTAAATATACCGTCACCAGTGCTTGTTATGATATGCAGCAAGTCTGTACCTATCTGCAACCGTTTTCACATTATAAAAGCCAACAGCGGCAAAATAACGTCTTTTTAGAGGGGGTACCCCTCTTTGACGACCTCGTTCGAGGGGAACCTCCTCACCCACGGGCACCAAATTTTGTCACGATAAACTAAAGTCCTTGGGGCAGCCCACAGTGAAGATCTCGTGATCCTAGCTTGCGTCGTTTTGACACAATATTGCAGTGTGACGGACGGACGGACAGACAGACGGCTCGACGATGGCTAAGATGCGCTGAGCTCTACGTGCTGTCGCACGTAAAAAATTGGTAAATGAAGAAATTAAGTGCCTCCACTTGTTAACTAAACATATCCATTAGTTTATTGTTGTGAAAGACGGCAGACACCAGATATCCTGAAGTCTTTTCTTATAACATTAAGAACAACACACAGCTTACTAAACAATAGTACAGTTAGCACAGTTAAAACTACAAATACAAAAGTGCTAATCTAATAATGACACTATTTGACATCTGACAACATCCACTAAATCATTTATATTTACAAATGATAATAATTGAAAAATCTCGAAATATCTACATGAAAAGTTTCATTCAATTACAGTAGTACACTGGTCACTGTTACATGTGACAGACGAAATTGCAGAAACGCAAAAAACATGTTGTTAACTTTCCTTTAACCGTGACAAATACTTGAGCATAAACTGTTCTTGACCACAGTCACAGGAATAATGCACATCAACTTCTGTTGTTGTTACCTTTATTTGTATCTCTGCATCGTTCACTAAGACCAGCAAGCAGAAAACAGCACATAATTGTTTGTCTAATGTATTTTCGCTGAAATTTATATACACACAATGTAAATCAACAGCATGAATAGTAATTCAAAAAATTTTTTAGTCCGCCCGGAAACAACAGTTTTCAGAGCGGACTTAAACTTTGCTGGTATTAATTTTCTTTTTCTCTTTTCCTGTTGCGAGATTTCCAAGCTCCGTCAGCCGACTGCCGCAAAATTTTGCACCATGAAGGGAAGTGCATTAAATAATCCAGGTCCAAAATTTCGGGAAGCCCTCCAAAAAAATTTTAGAAGCCAAAAAGAAGCAAAATTTGGCACAATTTCGGACGACTTCAAGGTTTCATGGCAAATATTTCCAGAATGGATACCGATATTCAAAATCGGACAAACACCTGATCGACTGCAATTCCTCCTACGTTAGGCGAAAAAAGTCTGGTGAACTTTGGTCGAGTAACCACAGAGATCTGAAGGTCAAATTGTACCCACCCAAATCGACTTTGGGAAGACCATATTTTGGCCCCTAAGGGGTGCTGCATCCCCAAATTTTTACATGTGCTAGAAAATGACCAAGTCTTACTAGCGCATTCTCAAACAAGGATGACGATTTCCCGACAATTTTTTTCAAAGGGGGGTCCGAAATTGACTTAAAATTTAGTAAATGTGCACGTATAACTTTGGAGGTAGTAGAAGGCCCCACGAAACTTTGCCATGTGACATTGCCCTAGGTGGGGGTGATAACACTGAACTTTTCCGCGGCACTGCTCCCTCAAAATTTGGGAGGGCAACAAACGTCCAAAATTTGACGTGATTTAAGACAACTTTCGAGTTTGAAAGCAAATATTTTTGGAATGGATAGAGATATTGACAAGTGGAAAACGTCATCATCAAGCGGGATTCCTCAAGAGTTGAACAAAAAATTTGCTGAACTATGCTCCACTAACAAAAAAGTTATAGGCGCACATGCTGACCCACCCTAAGTCGACATTGCGTGTTCTGCGTATTCTAATGCATTTCAATTCGAGCCATGTGACTCTGCAACCGGGGGAATTTCACCCCCTGAATTTTCATCCAAATCGGACTTACGGCAATGGGTGGACTCATGTTGGGCTTTGCCCCAAATTTCTAGTATAAAATCTAATTTTGCATAGAGAATCCAGCATGGAACAGAATATGAAATTACCCTGCATCTGTCTATCTGTGGACCAGATTGTGACCTAAACTTTTCATCGACTTTAACCAACTTTGGAATGCAACCTCCCCTAAGCATTCCAGACATAAGTCACTCATATACAGCCATTAAACTTGAAAACCAGCAGCCACAGCACACAACGATAACTAAGTCTACAGGTTACAGAAACACAAATGGGCAACTAAAACGAGTACTAAGTTCAACAAAGTCACAGTTGAGTTATCAACGCCGTCAGATCAACACAACACAACATCAAGTGAACAACAATCTAGCAGCAAACACACGAGTAACAAGTTGCAATAGCAAGGCACATTGGTGCTGCAGGCAAATAAGTCCATCAAGAGTTACCATATTTGTATAACAGAATATAAAGAAATCAGAGTCTCTTACACAGCTATAATTTATATAAAAATTTTTTAACTGCAGCAAAAAATGTAGGCAGTTTTGGTGGATGATGGCACTGGAAAAACTGACCGATAAAAAAATGACAGATTTACAGTGCAGTACTGAACAGTCTACCACCACAAAAAACTTTTGGATTTGAGGGTTAAAATTAAAAAGAGTAAGACTTTAACATGCAGAAATGACACTCAGTTTTAACCTATAGTAGAACTGGAACTTTTTGGGATTGTCCACAACTGCAATGTGCAAAACATGGACAAATGCATTCAAAACCAAGTTCATATAGTACCATATTGTAACCCTAAGTCAATAACACAATCTACTAGAGCTGTCAAAGTGTTAATTTTTTAATGTACTAACGCACTGCGTCAATTTTTTTTAACGCATTAATTAACACGTTATTAACGCACCCAGGCCCATCGAGAGGGAAAGTAGGGGGGAAGTTACCCCAGGCCCCACAACGTTTGGGGGCTGTCTGTAGAATATAGAAAGTTAGAAAGCAAATAAAAACACATTTTTCAACATTAACTGACGTTAGCCTGTCATCTGAATAATATTTATTTACAGTAGTGATGGAACGGCAACTACAGTTTGGTTACTTGAATTCATTCGATTGTCAAATAAGTTGAAATAACTGCAGTTTGACAAAATATTGGAACTTTTGCTTCACTGAATTCAGTAATTTAAATAAATTTAGGCACGTGCATTAATTGTTTTAACGTGCGTTAATTTATTAACGCATTAATTAATGCATTAATTTGACAGCTTTACAATCTACAAACTGCATCTAACGACAACAATAAACTGAACTCCAGCTGAAATAACAAGTAGAGTCAGCAGTGCCTTATCAATACAACCTCAGCCACCTGTGAATTAATCAGAAAATACTGGAAAATTAAAATTCTTTTACAAAATGTGGTTTAAACCAATTTGTCAGTTTGAGTCAAGCAACCATAAAGTGAAAAGTCCGATTTAACACATCATTCAGTCAGCACTGCCGTGTTTTTAAAAATAGCTACAATTCTGAAAAATACTTAGTAAAATTTAAGAACAAATCAGCAGCAAATGAAAATGAAAATTTTACAAATCACTTGCACTAATAATTAACATGATAACATTCTGGTACAGCCCAAAACTTCAAACATTAACCAATAACTACAATGACTACCCTGCATTATTGTTCTGAACACATTATAATAAGTCAAACTACAACACTCCAGTTTATGACTAACTTAACACTCATCTGACAACCTGGTACACAAAATCCACAAAGTAATGGAAACGCTACATAATCTGCTGAAATAAGACAAACGCGGAACATCACACAACTGCATAATAATGATAATAGTAATAATGTGCTTTAATTCGGTGCTTGTGCACAACTCCTTTTCCATGGATCCGCCAGACCAACAGCCATTCCAGCCTTGTTTTAAACTTTTTGTTTTTAACCCCTGTGAACCTTACTACTGGGGGTATAAAAAAGTAATAATACTACTAATAATAATAAACATTTGTACAAATCATTACGATGCAGAACTTGTTTCATATCCAGAGCATACAGGCATACAAATGATACACAGCATACAAATGATACTGTTGGTTGGGCAATGTGCAATTTTGGATATCTCTATCCGTTCCAGAGACATTCGCGCTCAAAGAGGGAAGGGGTCCAAAACTGGGCCAAAAATTAGCGTGTTTTTGCCCCCAATCTTTTAAGGACAGTCCTCCAAATTTCCAGATCAGCATTTGCAAATTGAACACGCTTCCGACCATGCGGCAAAATTTCGCGATGATCGGGCCAAGGACCTAGAAGATCTCGTGATGAAAAAAAATAATAATAATAAACAGCAGTAAAACATAAGGCCTTCCGGAAACTACCGTTCTGAGCGGCCTAATAATGAATAACAAGTTGTCCTATGTAAACTATAGATTAAGTTCACCCGTAGCTAATGTCCACGATGACATGAACAAACTGTTCTAAAATACATTGTATAATATTACATGAAAAGCAGCAGTTTCACTACATTAACTTATCTTATCCATCAACATTTCACATAACATATTCAACACAAATGACTCAAATATAACAAACACACAAAACTGATATTAAATATGTAGCTATATAAGAACATTCTGACCGAACTTAAATACAGTACTGCACTACTGCTTAATGACTACAAAGTTTCTAAAGGTGTTTCGGACACCAACAAAATCCGAACAAAAAAAAACATATTTGTAAATGTACCAGGTGGTGCACATGTAATCAGACAGCTTTGGAAACGATTAGCCACCTTGATCACTATAGTGAAGGGTGATCGTGTTGAACACAGTGGTCAGTATGATCACCCTTCACTGCAATGATTGAAATTAATTATTTCCAAAACAGGCCAACTGCTCTATCTACATTAAGCATACATTCCACTTTTTATGATAATGATACATTTGCTAGTTTAAGTGGTATACTCCACTGGTGTCAAAACAATTTGATATACCCACTTTTACACAGTACTTTACACTGAAATCATACTCACTTCATTGCAATTACTGAACACTCACTATAAAGACTTACAACACCACAAATAAAAGTGTCATAAATAATTATATTATACTGCTTACAGTGGAGGATCCCACAACCAAAAAAATATCCAAATGTTTGTACCCATATATTATGCAAAAACTGCCATAACTGTTTCCAAATTAAATGCACTAACATCTGAGGACGGATAAACGCATATATCAACAGTACTATCTGCCTGCTGTACCATTAAGCATTTGATTTCATTTTCTCCAGGATCGGGATAATCATGTCAAAACGCGGCCTTTTTGCTGGGTCCTCATTCATACATATCTTGATCATTCGTGACATGTGGTGTGAAATGCCCGGAGGAATCTTGATGCGAAGGCCTTCTAGCGCTACCTGGTGAACAGACATGCAAACAAACTGCTCACAACACACATTCACACACTACTGTACTGCTACGAATGACTGCCAAACACAAAATTCTTTCTCTGTGATATAAATCTGTCTCTGCAATCAGCGAAAATCAATGAGCAGAATATAAACTACTTTTGTTCAAACCACCAACAATAACTGCACTATTCATATAGAACTCAAGTTTCCTAGTAGGCATCTATAAGGAATCGTTATAAGAATGCCTTACGCAATCTGTTGCATGAAAGACGATTGATAGAGGCAAAGTTATTCCAATTCCTATACAAAAAATCTCCAACTGCTGAAAGGCATTGTCTGGAAATTTCAGCAAAAAGTTAGTGCATTATAGCCACAATGTATTCTTATGACCATGATCTCTGTCCTATAGTAGTTGAAACGTACCTTCATGCCAACTTCCATAGGTGACAGCTCGGCAAAAGGCACTTCACGAGTTGCAAGCTCCCACAGCAGGACGGCATAACTCCACATGTCGGCCACACGCTGATTAATGTCAGAGAACGGACGCTGCAGTGCTGCAGTACACATTTACATAGTATACAATTACTAACAACAAACAGACGAGATTTTTAGTTTTCATAAAAGACATGCCATATCTGAGATGGAACACAGGCAGGATGCTCCTCTCCTTTTCTATGGCCATTGAGCCGATAGGTGGACAGACCACAAAGTACGTGACGCATAGCCAGACTTATGGTTATCACCCCAGACGCAATGCATCACTGTTCCTTAGCTGGTAAAAACTGCACTGCTTGATGACAAGAGGCACATGGATGTGAACGGGCTGGGAGTGAATCTGTCTCTAAATCTGTCATAAATCCAACATCCTAACCAGTAACCATTACCAGTAACCACCAACCCCTAAATATCAAATCTTCATAAATGGCTAAAAGTAAGTACTTGCAGATGTTGCCAATAAAAAAATTGAATGTGTAAGCCAAGTTACATCCAACTTAAAAACATACAGGAATGGTTCTCATTTCCATGTCAGAGAGCTTAGGTCCATTATTACAGGCCGTGTGCCACATCTCCTCTAAAAGCTAGCATCTTCAGTGTGGCTTTTAGAATGGTAACAAATTACACGGGAAGAAAGGCACATGCGAGTGAGCAACTTGCCCTGAGAATTACCTGGTCAGCAACAAGAAATTTGAGCTAAAATCAACATGCCAGTTGCAAGTCTGACCAAGTCTACTCATTATGCCATCAAACTGAACAATTTACATAGCCTTATGCATGAAAATGACAACTACATGACATGTATGCACACAGCACAGTTCGGGCACATCTATAACAAAATTCCACTCCAGTTCACAGAGACTTCATGAGATGCTGACAATGACGCAATCCACTTGCTGAAACTACGGCAACAGAAGCACTAAGGAAATGAGATAAACCAACCTTCGGGAGCCATCCAGCCTGGGTTATATTCTTTGCCCTTCTCATGGAACGTGAACTTGTAGTCAGCCATGTTAATTCTTGCTGTGAGGTCTTCGTCAATCTGCCATGCCAATCAACAACAGCTTGATGCTACAGTGTTTAGATGTCATAAAATATTCTTTACACCACTGGCCACATTCTTGATGCTTCCCAAGAAGATCTTATAAAGATTTTTTATTTCTTAGCTTAAAAGACACTTGGAAAAAATGTGCACTTTTGACACATCCTAGAAAAGACCTCTTAGAAAAATGACTAAAAAACGCTTAGAAAAACAGTGTATTATGGAATGATGTTTAGAAAAATGGTAATCCTAACTTGGGAAAAAAAGACTAAATAACGAAGCACTGCAAACAGAGGAAACAGCACTCCACAAGAGACATTCTCAGTATAAGTGACAATATAAGTTGTCTAAACAAACTAAAATTATCCACTGCTTGCAGTTGGTTGCTACAACTGTTAGTTGCCAAGAGGAGCTGCTGCAGTAAGGCACAAAACTTTTAAAACACCACAGGAGATAAAATCAAGCAGACATGCACTAAAAAGCTGATGTCACGGAGCATGTAAAATCACACAGTACAAACACTGCAGAATCGAAAAAATGCATGCAGCTGTTAAAATGTGAACTATTAGCGATTTGGTCAGTAGAATACAACCGGCTGCATGAATGTATCACATTAGTTACACGACAAACACAACAGGCAGATTACTAAAGTGAATTATTACGAATTACTCCATGCAAAGCTTGATCAAAAAATATTGTTTTTTTTTGTAAATCTATTGTCAATACCTGCCTGACACACAAACAAGCAGTTATAACAAAACTGACTACATATATATCAAAAGCCATATCACATTTGCAAACAGTCACACATTTCGAACACGACATAAATGGGTAGCAATTCCAAAACTAGAAAGACTAAATGGCTAACAGATGCCAGTTATTATTCAGAAAAAATTAAAGACAACAGACAGAATTTTGTTTTGTCATTGTGATGAGTTTACTGGTGTGGCTGTGCCTTCATTCATTCACCATCTCACAATAAATACAAATGCCTCTGCCAGAACAATTCAATCGTGTGTGCTATGATGCTGATTTCACTTTCAGCTGTTCCAAAAATGTAAAGGTGAAAACTTTCGATTCAGTCTAACTTCAAGCACAGCGCACTGGATACTTCAGTCCTATATCCGATATCCAGTAAAATCCACACTGAACTATCCCTAGCACAACTGACTAACTGAGTATGCACTGCAAACTGAGAACAATATAAGACATAAGAGTTTTGGAAGTACACAAATGATGCAAATGTCAGGTAAATATACACACTACACTAGCAATGTTGCAACTACAAAAATACTAAAACATATACAAACACTATGCAGTTTTCAGCTAAATGAGCACAGCATGCAGAGTAAGACATACAACCGGCATCACACACATCAGCCTGGTATGTATTATTAAAATAAAGTTCAAGGTAAAATAGAAGCCAGGAGCACAATGACAGCATTTCCAGGCTTGTGTTCTAGAGACCTGACAATCTGCTATTCTACTACAAGCATTACAAAATCCTAAAAGATGCATTATGCTCAGCCTGTGGAGAAGATTGATAACTTGATGCTACTTTCTGAGAAGACTTGTCTAAAACCTGGATACTATTATTCAGCCATTAATCCCGGAGCTTGAGCCGTCATGCATGAATCAACAACTCTTCTATGGTTTACAAGAACCACTTAAAGGTCTCAGTAACCTACACGCACCGAGTTCAGCTGATGTTACCTTACCATTCACTTCAAAGGTACGATAAAGGCTACATGCTTCTGCAATGCAATCAAATGCAAACTGGAAGAAATGGAGAGAACAGAATGCAGTCAGCATGGACAGTCACAACTCGACAAACTGATGAGTAAAGTAAAAAAAATCAAACAGCATGTCAGTTAGCAGTCACACGACATTACGTAGCTCTGAAAGGCGAATAAATCTAGCGGACACGCTCTAGTAAAACACGACGTGCAACATGCGCAGTTATGCACTATGCACTACTCAATCATACCCCGTTTGCAAAACCATCCTGCTCATCATGCTGGTATCTAGGGTCATCAACGTTAATCTTAGCCAGGTCCTCGTCCACCTGTCACAGTAAATACATTGAGTCAATGCTGACTCCTCCATACTCAATGTTGCGTAGGACTTGACCAGTGAACTTCAAAGTCACATGAGAGCAAAACTGCACCAAATATTACAAATCTGGTGCGATAAAATTTAAACATTGTGCCATAGTTGAAAAATCGGCAGTCACTTTACTCATTTGCCAGCTCTGATTGCAAACGGCGGAAAAGATGAACTTTAAAAATAAAGAACTTCTAATTGCGAAGTCTTGTGACCTTGATCTTGGATCAGTTCAAATGATAGCATACCACTGACCTCGACCTACCAAATTTACCAAATTTCATTAAAATGGATAAAACTTCTCCTGAATGGACGCATGGACAGATATCAAGACTGACTATTATACCAACTCAGAGAAGTTGACACAATTAATCACCACATCTTGATTAATGAAACTTAGTCCATGAAAAACTACAAATAATAAACAGTTTCACTAGGCAGTTAAGTTACCAACCATGATGTGTTTGCTGTTGAGAGTCAAGTTGGGTATCAGCGGCTCCATGGAATGCAGAAATTCCATTCCGCGAGCAACGTCAAGAGCAAAACGTAGTGCCTGATTTTGATCAACGACAATACCTATAGCAACAACCACACACTGTTATCATGCGTCAGACCTCTGCATCGGTTGGCATTATTTGGCTTAACCTGTTTTATTTCCCAGCTCGGCCCATTTTGACTGAGGTATTTTCAGGCCAGGCCCGACACTTAACATGTAGAACTTAAATCAACGAACTGCACAGCTCCCTGTTTCACAAGTTGCCGACAGTCTGACATTGCAGCATTTGTGAATTTTCGATGTCAAATTCACCAATTAGCAATGTGGGAAATGCCAACTTGTAGGCCTAGCCAGAAAAGTGAGTGTAAGCAGTGGCGGATCCAGAAATTTGGAATAGGGGGTGGAAGGGTAGGGGAT
>Ga0209367_1002222_pt1 | contig 25367 bp, 23 predicted proteins | sample WorMetLIZISLAND2_FD_187412 | JGI IMG/M metagenome (GOLD analysis project Ga0209367, IMG submission 187412) | Marine gutless worms symbiont microbial communities from Max Planck institute for Marine Microbiology, Germany - Olavius geniculatus... ... | reverse complement strand
TCTTGCTTCATATTTTTGTACTGAAGACTATGGACTCAACAGTTACTGTACTGTAGCACTGCTGTGTGTATAGCTGGATATAGTTACTAAAACTGTTCCTGAAAGTTACTAAGAACGATCAATGTTAGTCATTTTGTGAGATGACGATACATGACTGATTGTTGATTAGGCAGAGAACAAAAATGTTTGTCAACAAGACGTTTTTTAACGCTATACATGACCGTGAATTGGCACCGTGAATTCGCCGTGAATTTTGCGACTTCTCTAAAAGTATGCCGTGATTTTTTCACTTTTGCACCGTGATTTTCGTCTAGCCCTACCTATGGTTGCAAAATTATGGTGCTATTAGCTTTGTGCCATTTTTTGGACCACCCTGTATTCTTACAGTCTAAATCAGCATACCAAAAGAGATCACACAATAACGTGCAGACTGCAGAATGCTGAACAGATGAAACCCACACAAGGATTGCATGGATAGGCTAACAGTTAACCAGCACGTTATTAACTGTATCATGCAAACAGCTGCATTCATGGTTAGAATGGATTTACACAGTTAGCGAGTCTCAGTGGATTAAGCTGCACTGTGTCCCTCCTTATTGCAGTTTTTGCCATCAACCCTTCACAACCATCCAACTTTTGTGGGACCACTAGCACAATAAGTAAGTAAGTGACTAAGTAATCTGCATTTGTAGCAAGCCATATGAATTGTTAGAATCATAGGTGTGCCTGGCGTGGGCGGCAACAGTTAGTCGATGGCAGTGTTTTCCAAGAACAAATGAGTCTTGAGGTGTCGTTGGAATAGTTAAGGATAATTATAAGGTAGCACATCATTGTCAAATTTTAACAATTAGAACGACGTGTAAGGGTTAAATGTTAATTTTTAAAAACTACTTTATACAACTGAACATTTCTCGAGCCATCGTGTATTAGAAATGATTATTGCGATACGAACCCATACAACCCATAATCAACCGCTAGATGCTGCTCATGATTTTTGTCATAAAACGTGCCCATAAGAAATATTCCCAAGTATTCAGATAAAACAAATTCAGCTGACGCTGATCAAGGAAGATAATTTAACCACATTAGAAAACAAGACAAGGGTGGAAAAACACTTGCGAGTCAATATAATTGCTACAAAGCAAACAGGAACAATACGTTTTTGTACATTTACCACTGGGTTGAGATGATAACGTAATCGATGCAGCTGTAAATGTTACAATAATTAAACAATCATTACAAACACTCTTACACTCACCAAGAACAAAATGAATGTTAGTACAACACTGAGACTACTGAACGTATGGACGAAGTACAACACACTAATCATCTCTATCCCGACTGCAGGCTTTCTTAGATCTATACAAACATGCCGTCGGTCTATAACAGACCGGGACTTACGCCTACCGTGCAACTGAGCGAGTGGGTCATCATTGTCAAACCGTGACGAAATGTGAATCAGTTTAGGAGTCGAATGAAACAACCTCTCGCCTTTAAACAGGTTGTGATTAACACGACAAACAGCATTAGGCAAAACTTGCTATATCCCACCCCCCATGATATATATATAAAAGATATAAAATCAATACAATGAAGTTTCAATATGGATTGCAAGCGTAATGATCAGAGCATGGCATCAGACTAGCAAGAGAGAGATACTAATCGGCTGCCATTTCGCTTTCATGTACAATGAAAACAATCCTCTGATACCAGCAGTAATGCACCAGTGGCTTGAAGGAAAGTCATCCGCAGTTACTGCACGAGGCCAGTTGACTCACTGCTAGATCTACAGACCTACATGAACTCAGTGAAATTTTATCTAAGTATGAATATATGCGAAACCAGTGTCTTACCTGAGCAACCATTTCATTACAGACCCCACACAACCCATCGACCATACACAGCTTCAATATCAGCACACATTCTACATACATCAATTTCCCCTAGACAAAAAGAAAACACTGTCAGCTCACATGTCAAAACTAGCTCGGAAAACACTGCACAGAATCAGATGTATTTTCAGCAATATGCACAAATTGGTGGTGTGGCATGGCATAGCGATAACACATAGTGTTCGAGCAATGAAGTTGCTCCACGCCGGGCCAGGTTAGTACTTGGATGAGTGACTGCCTGCGAGCAGGTAAACCATCTCAGTATGTAACCAGCCACCTAGGTCAACTCAGCCTTCCATCCCTCTGGGGTAGGTAAATCGAGTATCAGTCTATCTGGCTGGGGTTAAGGCGAGGTGCGTTCACCTGTGTGATCCCATACGAGAGAAGATGCTCCATAGTCCTGAGTGTGTTTCCTACGAAGAGCTATAGCATTCAGCCATCTTAACCATAACAAATTCTATTCTCACTAGCAGTAATAAAGTAGCAGACTCACTCACCGCCTTCGTCATCAGAATCAATAGGAGCCTCCTGCATCATCTCTGGGAACACAACCTTGTACTTCTCATCCACCGTTGGCGTGGCAACCGTTACCGTGGTCACGCTCTTCAATATCTCAACAACCGAGATGTAGCCGAGCTGTTGTGCTATTGACAGCGGCGTCTGACCATTCTGTACAAGTACAGCATCAAAGTTTTTACAATTATAATTATTATTCCTTGTCGTCAACATTAACGCTCAGTCCGTAAAGGCCATAGCGTCACCCTGCGGTGACCACGACTGATGACACGCCTCCAGAGGTCAGCGGATAGAAGGTTGTTGTCCCGCCGAATTTGGTCAACCCATCTGTTGTGAGGACGACCTGGGTGATGACTCCATTGGCTACTTGGTGAAAGTCCGAGCGATAGGTCAACGTGGTGGTTGAGTGCCCTGTGAGCTGGAATGTCCTCTTGCAACCTGGCGAAGTGACCGAGGAGAGAGTTACTGCGATGGCTGATTGACTCTGAGATTGATGGCAGACCGGTGGACTCAGTTATCTCGTCGTTCCAAATGAACTGGTGCCATTTGATTTGCAAAAGCTGCTTCTGACATTTCATATGGAATGCCTCGTGGGTTCTGGAATCGGCATCGAGAAGAGTCCAAGTTTCGGATGCGTACAGTAACACGAATAGCATTAAGGCCTGATAAATACGGGTTTTTGTGGTTAGTGAAGAAAATATGTCATATCAACTTGACTATAGAATTTATTATTACATGTACTTACGTTGGTAAGAGCATCGGGTGAAGCGTTGTATTTCAGCAGTAAGTTGATGACAAGCACATGACCCTGCTGCGCTGCCTGATGCAATGGCGTGTATCCAAGCTATCACAAAAACAATCATCCACTGCAGATCATTCACCCGCTGCTACGCACGACTACATTACACAATGAAGTAAGTGCCTGCCAAAACATATTAAGTGCTATTTCAGCTAGGGCTGTACCGAACTGTACATTTTACTATTCGGCTGACTAAGAACAATTTGTGATATCATTCAGCAGAATAGGAATAAAATTTACGAATAGTTGACTCAAGTTCAAACACACTGCACAATGCCCCAGTTTCATCGCAGTGAGGTAAAAAAATTTCAAAATTAGTCATTTGAAAAATTTTAAAACTGGACATTTTGTAATCTGTATTCATGTTAAACGATTGATACGATCAACTAACGAAACATGACAGTGATTATTCACAACAGAAACTAAACTGTCAAGAAAATGCTGCAAAGCAACTGTCTAAGGCTAAATGCCGAAACAATGAACGGCAACGGTGCAGTGCTGATTATTTGTATTCGACCTGTTTTTGGCACTACTATTCAGTCGAATACAAATACACTATTCGGCCCATTATTCGGACCGTATGGAATACGAATAGAATATCCGGTACATCCAAAATTTCAGCTGAACAGTCACAATTACTATTCATAACAGTCACAAAAAATGTATAGAAAGAAGAAGATTACTAGAAATCTAGAACATAAAAATACAGCAGAAACAAAAACTAACACAATGTTAAATCAAGATTGAGAGAATATGTACAAAGACACAAAATCTAACAATATATTACCTACTTACACATCACTAACTTCAGTGCATGTAATTTTCATCCCAGAAAGGCTTCTGCAATGCATGAGGTGAGATAAAGACGGGTCATTCAGGCATACAAGTCGGAAAACAATAGCATCAGTAACGTATGAAAAATAGCAACAATTTGAAAACAAAATGTGTGGCAAATACCTTAGTGGTGGCATGAACGTTAGCGCGGTGATCCAGCAAGAACCTAATCATGTTGAGCTGTCCAAAGTGACATGCCGTGTGCAATGGAGTATAGCCAGCCTACACATGGTATAACATGTCTTGTTATCATAACAGGCAAATTAGAGTTGTCAACTTAACGCGTTGATAAATTAAAGTGCGTTAAAAAATTAATGCGCTTTAATAAAATTAACACACATACATAAATTTACTAAATTCTGCGAAGCAAGAGTTCCAATATTCCGTTAAACTGCAGTTATTTGACGACTGAATGAACCCAAGTAATTAAACTGTTGTTGTCATTCCATCACTACTGTAAATAATATTAAAATTCAGATGACAGGGTGCGTTTTGGTCCCTCATTTTCCAGATTTTGCAATTTCCAGTCTTTGTTTTTTCATGGTCTGTCATTTTCAGGTCTTGCAAATTCAGCGCCCCCAGCAATATTATCAACGTGTTAATACATGTGTTGATAAAAATTAATGCAATGCATTAATGCATTAGAAAAATTAATGCTTCAAAAGCTCTAAAGCAATTATTTGCTGTGTCTATCCAAAGTTTCAAATTATAACTCCTGAAGAAAACCAATCTCTTAGTAACATACGATTCAATCAACAGAGTTAAATCACTGAGAACTCGTGTGTTGCAAGAACTAACATAATTTTCAATTTCTGTATTACACAACGACAATGGAAATGCCGCAATATATGAAGCGTAGTATGATGACAATGAAAAAATGCAAACTCGATGGCTATCACCAACCAAACATATAAAAACAAGCTTCAAATATGATGCGAATAAACAACATTTATCATCACTGCAAATGAAGACCATGAACTTTAGCACAGAAGCCACAACAAACACAGTAAATTTACCTAGTGCAGAGGCAGAACAAGTTTCCGTTTAGCTCGCATCAACTCCACAATGAAAAATCGTTATTACCTTGGTCTGGGGGTCAATTTCCGAGTTGTAGCGCACAAGGATCTCTGCGACAGGGACCTGGTCCTCCTGTGCAGCCAGATGCATTGGAGTGAGAAAGTTCTTTGATTGACAGTTGACATTAGCGCCACGCTGCAGTAGAAGCTCGGCCACGTCCGTGTTGCCTTCTTGGGCCGCCAGATGCAGTGGAGTGTAGCCATTCTACCACAGACACCAAACACACACAACTAAATACAAGGGTAAACAAACAGGTAATAGGAAACCCATCAGAGTAGTACCGGCCCACTATTCCGAAGGTCCACTATTCCAAAAGTCCATTGTGCAGATACGCGCCACAGTGCTAACGTTTAGGTTAAGGTTAAGGTTAGGGTTAGGGTTAGGGTCAGCCTTAGGGTTAAGCTTAGGGTTAGTGGGAATAGTAAACTTTCAAAATAGCATACCTTCGGAAGAGCAGATGCAAATCTTACAGAGCTATGGAGCATCACGTGCCATATAGGATCACACCTGCCACTTAACATAGGTAAATGCGCCCTGCCTTAACTCCAGCCAAACAGGCCAGTACTCGATTTACCTAGCCCGAAGGGACTGAAGGCTGAGTTGACCGGGTGTTGACTACCATGACAGTTTCCTGTCTGTAGACCCATCCAACTTGATAGCAGAGATGACCGGGAATGACTTTTTACATTCCCATTCCTTCCTATTCCCATTCCCAATTTTGTGACCAATTCCCATTCCCATGGGATTCCCACCGGGCTTTTCCCGTTCCCTTTGAGAATCCCATTTCCATGGTCATCTCTACCTGATAGTGACCCGACCGGGAGCCGAACCCACGACCATTACAGCACCAAACCAATATGTCTGTTCTATTAATAACACCTGCCGGTGGCACGGTCCAGTGGTTAACATGTCGTCTGATTGACATAGTTGTCCGGTGCCGGGCCTAGTTAGTAATGGGATAGTGAAAATTGGTAGACAGATAGGCTTACACCACGCAGGTCAACTCAGCCTGGCCATCCTTCCTTCCTTTGGAAGGTGCGATGAAGACCAGCAAAAGCTGCTGCATAAGGAGCCCCATATCTGTAGTCCTACAGTGTAAACTACGTAAATGGAGACTAGCACCACCCTGTTGATGGCTTAAAAAGGACTTTGCAGGAACACAATACTACAAATGCCAAAGGCATGGAGAGCAGTTCGTAGTTTATTACGCAAAATGCCATACCCACGTCCTAGCCTAAACTTTATCATCTCCGTCAAGTAAACGGAGTGAACATTAGAGAAGATTATGAGATTGGTCGTTCTGTCTGTCCGTGTGTCTGTCATTTCGTGTGTGTGTTTGTCTCTCTGTGTACATATCTTTGCGGCACCATATCTCCATAACGGTGCCAGATAGATGCATGGTCGCAATGGACCGCCCATAGGAAGTCGACCACTCCGAATTGAATGGTCACGTGACCTATGTCGTAACATGACCCCGAAAGGTCAAGGTCGTGACCCCATTATCTCTTAGGTGCCATATCTCTATAACAGTGCCAGATAGATGCATGGTCACAATGTATTAGTAGTAGTAGTAGTTGTTGTTGTAATGTTTTTAAATTACTTCACTTGGCGGAGATATGCACTCTTACAAGCACCTTCTAGTTGAAACTTTATTTACTTACTATCCTACTTGACACTAGATGTCATATAAGCTGATAGATGTCACCTGCCAGTTCACTAATACATCACACATACACATGGTATGGAAACATGATACAATTCAAGCTCTTATTGTAAGCAAAACAGAAAGCAATTTTTAAATGAGCAAAAAGTCTGTCAATAAGATCAGACCATGATGATATCATACCCATACCCAATAGTTTTGAATGTTAGAAATTACACAATTTGTTACTGCAAAAAATATATCCTATCAACTACAGTCAGTTAACCAATAGGTACAACATAACTTAACCAATCCAAATGATAGATTAACACATCAATATATTTCAACATACATCACAGAAAAAAAATTACCCTGGACTCGGCGTTCGGCTTTGCACCATGAGTGAGAAGTATTTTTGCAATCTCCACCTGGTCTCTCTTGGCTGCAATGTGCAGAGGTGTGTATCCATTCTAAAAACAGGAACGGCCACATTACTGTCGGTCTACAGACTACAATTCTACAGAGTGCAATCTAGGTATTTAGCTTCATGTTAGATACGTATTGTGCATGAGGATTAAACCATTAGCTGTAACAAAAAATGACAGTTTGACTCAGGCATTAATAACGAAGACAAAAATCTATAAACTACCGAATAACAAGATAGCACATAATGACAAAAAACAATGTAGCAATGGCGAAAATAATTTTTGGAGACTGAAAACAACTACTATGACAATACTGATGTCGTATAAATTATTCAGATGAAACAAAACTAAGACACTCGATGAATCGTAATACTGTCGAACAAGCAACAGCGCTCAGTCATCGAGAACTTACATGTTTCAGAGCACTGGACGCTTTTATGACAATGCACCACAAAAATTCACATTTGACATTTCAACAACTAACACTGGTCACTATATGGGAAGGCAAATTCCCCACTGAAGAGATGAAAAATTCCACCAAATTCTCACAGTCCTCCACAGGCCTTGGTTACTTGTGTGGCTCGGTAGAATAACAGTAACGTGTTGGACTTGTAATCCTGAGGTCACTCAGGGGTGCAAATTCGACTGCGCACCGAGACACTGCCAGGTAACGACCTTAGGCAAGTTGTTCACACACATGTGCCTCTGTCACCAAGCAGTATAAATTGGTACCGGTCAAAAGCGGTGATGCCCCGAGGCTGGGAAGGTAACTGTAGGTCTGGCATCGCACTGGCCATGCGTCACGGACTCAAGTGGTTTATCCACCTAGGGGCTCAACGGCCGCGAGTGGGAGATGAGCACCCCGCCTACGCCCCAGCTGGGGCATGGCTCCCTTTACCCTTTTTTTACCTTGGTTAGCACAAAACTGAATGTCTACCGTGGTACATGCAGTACCACTAATGCGCTGCCTCGCCTCGAGGCTGCCTCGAGGTGGATTATTTCTGCCTTGGTCCTGGTCTTGGACTATAGTGCTGTGGCCTTGGCCGAGGTCCTGAGAGTTAGTGTGTTGGCCTTGAGTTGATGTCTTGATACGCATTCACGGTACAGCAGTTAACGCCAGATACCTTAGCCGCAGCATGCGGGTTCGCCTTGTTCTCAGTCAACAGCTGCGCCACTTCCACGCTGTTGTAATGCGTTGCTACGTGCAGCGGTGTCAGACCGTTCTTGCCCTCGGCATTCGGATTCGCACCCTTCGACAACAGGATCTTGGAGACTGGCACGTTGCTGTACTTGGCCGCAATGTGAAGAGGCGTAAAGCCTTTCTGTTGTTCGCATACAACACACAGAAGACCATTACTAACAAACACACAGTCACACACGCATACACACCACACACTCCCAGTGCTAGCATATACCAGGTGGCACATTAAAAAGTGGCGCATACACAATTTATGTACAAGGGTGTGCCAAAATTTCTGTCACTATTAAATCTACATAAATACAGGGTGAACTGCTGAACACTGCATTCGGGTGTTTATTACGACCACCTATCACTGCAATGATCAAGTATAATTTGCATCCGAAACTGTGATCTATGCATATTAACTCTTCTGAGTGTAAAGCAGGGCTGAAAAAACATAAGTTTTTGAAAAAAATTTATAGGTTTTAAGTTTCTCAGGTTTCTTAGGATTTTGTAGGTTTTTCTGCAAATACTGTTCAAATAATTACAACCTAGAAAAAACACGTTATACACAGTCTTATTAGTGAACAGCATAATGACATGATTGAAATGATAGCTCAAAAATCACGATTAAAGTATAAAGTAAAATATGACATGTAATAACTTACACAACATACAAAAAACTTTTAAAAAGCTAAAAACTGGACTTTTAAGGCTGAAAACCTCGGTTTTTCCCAACCAATTTTCCAGCCCTGGTGTAAAGCCAGACCGACACACACACACACATAGCATACCCGTGTGATGGTGTTGTGCTTAGCTCCACTGTCCAGCAGAATCTCCACCACGTCTTCATGTCCTTCCTTGACGGCAATGTGCAGCGGAGTGTACAAGTCCTTGGTGGCAGCATCGCGTGTTGCGCCGTGGTGTAGTAGCAGCTGCACAGCCTCAACACTGCCAAGACGTGCCGATATATGCAGCGGGGTCTGCTGCTCCTGTGTGTCCACACAACGGTACCAGCCCGCTATTCCAAAGGTCCACTATTCCAAAGGTCCATTGTGCAGATACGCACCACAGTGCTAAGGTTAGGGCTAAGGTTAAAATTAGGATTAGGATTAGGGTCAGCCTTAGAGTTAGTGGAAATAGTAAACTTTCGGAATAGCAAACCGTCGGAATAGCAAAGCCAAATCCACACAACATATATGGTGTATTGTACATTTTGTTCCACCGAAACATACTTATAAATTCTCTCATTTTGCACCATCATCATGAAGTGACAGCTTAACATCCTTTCTACCATATTTGTCTGACTAATTCAACCAGGTTTTCTTTCACTTTTAGCCTATTATTTTATGCCTGTAATTCATCAACTGGCTGCAACAGTAAGTAAGTAAGTCAGTCAGTCAGTCAGTATATACTTACTTACTTGTAACAGTACACTGAATAAAGATGTTTCATTCACTCATTCACTTATATAAAAAAACAAATAATGCTGACGTTTTCATTACTACTAAAGCATTATGATGCTATCATAAAGCAGCTAACCTATACTGATAATGGTAGTAAGTTTTAAATGATATATTGGACCGATACTTACTTCTTTCTATTACCAATGCTTCACAAAGTATTGGTAACAACCCTGCAGCAACTTTTAACATCTCACTTACATTAAGTCGCAGTACGTATCTAGCAGCAGCAGTCTCATTTGGAAATCACAAAACCAATTTCCACACAGTGGTAAACCACAAAATGTAGTTAAGAAACTAGCAGCTGATTCAAAAAAAAATTAGTTCACTGTAAACTCCGACAAACCACAGTGAGAATACCTTTGCTCTGGCGTCGACGTTTGCACGAGCACGAATCAGAATGCGCATCACTTCAATCTGATTGGCCCGCGCTGCAAGGTGCAGAGCTGTTTCACCGCGCATTGTCGCAGTCTCGGTCTGAGCGCCGTTCTCCAGTAAGTAAGTAACGATTCCCGTGTGTCCCATGAACGATGCCACATGAAGAGGCGTGAGTCCTGACTATAGAAGTCACACAACCAAAACCAATCACCGAAACCAACATCATCAAGTGTTTTTTATGACAGCAAATGCATATTAAGCTAAGTTACACCTTAAGTACATGACTGAGACAAACGTTTTTGGCACGAAAGCATACATTACTCACTGCCTTTTCATTTAAAGCTTGGATAACAAGTGACATTTTGTTGCAGAGAAAAATCTGATGTGTCCCAAAATGACACCATGATTAAATGATGCAAATGACACACATGCAGATTTCTAGTTCATTTTTTATTTTTCATTAAATGTTCACAAACGATAATATCGGTTAGATTTGTCTAATAATGCAACAGTGCATTCAAATAAAATATAAAACATAAATTTATTTGAGACATTTCACCAAATCATCAAGGCATAGTCATCAATGAGCTATTCAAATAGCAAAAACAACAAAATATGTGACGACGACGAACGCAAACAAAATTACCAGCACTACGACAGACTTGATACAATTATTCTTGTTAGTAAAATACATGTTTTATAGAATGTGAGTGAAACTACCTCGGTCGTTGATTCAATTAGCGCCCCGTAGCGCAGCAACAGCTCAATAACTTTGATGCGGTTCTTCTTGCAAGCAACGTGCAACGGCGTGAAACCATTCTGCAACGCAAGTGACCTCGCTTGTAGACAAATGCATTGCTACGAATTCTGTAATTCTGACATACAGAACAGAGTTATATCACCGAATATCAGACCTCCAAATTAACCGGATCCGCATAGCTGCAGTATCATGAACATGAAAAAACTGGAGCTGTCAAATTAATGCATCAACTTAAAATTAATGCACATATGTAAATTTAATAAAATTCTGTGAAGCAGGTGTTACAATATTCCGTTAAACTGTGGTTATTTGACGATCGAATGAATTGAAGTAATTAATTAAGTAATTAAACTGTTGTTGTCGTTCCATCACCACTGTAAATAATATTAAAATTCAGATGACAGGGTGCAATTTGGTCCTTCATTTTCCAGATATTGCAATTTCCAGTCTTTGTTTTTTTGCGGTCTGTCATTTTCAGGTCCAGAAAAATTCAGCAACCACAGTAATATTAATGATGTGTTTATGCGTTAAAAAAATTAACACTTCGACAGCTCTGAAAAACACAAGAAAATGACATGGTCTTGACCTTTGAGTATGACCTTGAAGTTCAAAATTATGGCTGATTTATGCTTGTTGCAACACACGCCTGCGCAAGATCTCATTGAGCTAACTGCAGACAGAGAAACAAACTTAGCGACAATGCTGAAAACAATACTGCCGTTGCTTACTGAAGGCAATAAATACAGCGAGCGAGAGAACTAAAAAGCACAAATATACAAGAGATTCTAACTGTACGACGAAACTAAGCAGACCTGAACGAATGAATTGAACGTACATACCAGAGCCCTGGCATTCACTTCACATTTCAAATCCAGCAACAGTTTTGCCATCTTGACATTTCCGCAATGAGCAGCAACATGGAGAGGTGTCAGATAGTCCTAAAATATCAACAACATACACTGTCTACTGCAATAACTAACATCAAACTGTAATATGAAGGTTAAAAATGGTGTTATGGATCTTTACGGGAAGCCCATCTCAGAGCTATGGAGCATCACCTGCCATATGGGATCCCACAGTGTTACATACCACCTGACACAGGTGAACGCACCCTACCTCAGCTCCAGCCAGATAGGCCGGTACTCGATTTACCTACCCCGGAGGGATGGAAGGCTGAGTTGATCTAGGCGGCTGGTTACATACCGAGATGGTTTACCTGCCCGTAGGCAGTCACCCATCGCAGTACTAACCCGGCCAGGCGTAGAGCAACTTCGTTGATCGGATAAAACACATTACCACTACAACATGCCACCAATATCGCTCTCTATATTATGCTGTATACTGAGGTTCCGTTCATCATGCTTGTCTGGTATGCAGCAAGCTACGTAGCTTACTTTGTATTTCTCAAAAATATTCAAGCAAAAACAAGTAATTATATTTGTCTACCAATAAATGACCTTGCAACAGTACAATTAAGGAGACTAGCCTGCTATATTGCACCCAAGCATACTAAACAGAAATTCAACATAGTTTCATTATTTTGTTAGAATTGAAGAAAACAGTGCATGACGTAACCAACAAACAGGACATAAATGAGTTTTTCGAATTAAATACATGGTGTGAAAAAGCACAAATTTACAGCAAATACTAGGCAAAGTGTATCAATGCTTAATGTCGTGCTGACAGATTACGTTTCTAATGAGAATGGATCTAGGGTTAGGGACCCTAACCCTAACCCTAACCCTATAACCGTCCTAAAATGATGTGCACATAATAATAACGTTGCAGAAGGCAATAAAAATGATACCACTTTAGTAACCAGAGCTGAAAAGCTTTAAGAGTGTGAGTGAGTGAATGAGTATGGTAGGGTTTAACGTCCCACCTGACACAGTATAGGTCATTTCAGGGACAGTGGAACATATAATAATAATAAAACAGAAAGTTTAAAATAATAATAATAAAAATAATAACAATAATACACAGATGCCAATGTTTATGGTGCTGTCATCATGGCACAGCCATTGCGAGAGTTCACTCGGTTCATTTGACTGAATGTAGCATGAGCGCCAGGAGGCTGCTGACCTTTGGACCAAGCCGATCAGCTTGAGCCAATAGATCCACTGACAGGCAGCTAAAGTAACTACATTCACCACTGCCATTTATTATTACTCAGCCAGACAGCTGATACTCATTTTACCGTCCCACAGAGGGTAGAAGGCTGAGTCAACCTAGCTGGTTGGCTTCTTTTCGAGATGGTTTACCTGCCCGTAGACAGTCACCCATCACAGTACTAAACAGGCCCACCGTAGAGTAACTTGGTTGATTTGATCTTACCGCTACACCACGCCACCAACCGTTAAACTTTAAAGGAAAATCTAATATGAAACACAAAACACAAAAACGACCTAAACCTAAAGCAATCTAGAGCCGATGAAACCGACAGACCATGGTGACATCTTCAATGTTAGCTTGGTGGAAGTGCAGCACACGTGCTGACTCCGTGTGGTCTCCCTGAGCTGCCATATGTAACGCAGTCAGACCATTCTTAGTCTTCGCCGTCACGAGAGCACCTTTCTCCAGTAGCAAGTCCACAACCTGGTCATGACCACTGCGAGCCGCACAGTGCAATGGCGTCAGGCTGTCCTGCATGCCAGCAACAGTTCCACACAAACACACTGAATATTCATTGCTAGAACAGCAGCTCCGCCTTCCACAGTGTCACCACCAAGTAACGTCCACAATACCGTAGTCACGTGATCAGCCGAATATGTATCAGTTAGAAGAAATTTTTGATTCTCATATATTCGACCTGTATATTAATTTTCGCTCTACATTATACAGGTTTTTAAAAATTTAAACTTAGCGTTCAGCGACTTGAACGATGTTTACTCTAATCACGTGACTACAGTGAGCAGACGACAGCCTGAAAATGAATATGCAAATCCCCGCGACAGCCTAAGTCACGTAACTATGATATCCTCCAGTTAAGCTGCGAGTGTGCCATGGCAGAATTTGGTGCTAGCTCACAGGCTGCCAGTCCAGGTTATTAATAGAACGTCATTGGTTACACGCCAACCTGACCTGATCAATCAATAATTCAATCAATCGGTAAATTTGGGTTCTGACAAAACACTGCACTGGACAGCACCGTACCACACTGTAACCCCAAACCACTAGAAACAACTGCCTCAGACCCCAAATAATTACAAAAAGGGTCTCCCCTTTCTCCTCAGACCACAAGTCTCCCAGTTACCCTGCCCTGAAAGTAAGGACCTCCAACCAAACCCTAACTCGGTGCGTTCATTTTCAGTGGTTTGGGGGTCTGGTGCGATAAGGTTAAAATTTCGATCTTTGCTCCTATTGGAGGTCCAGTGATGGTATTTCATGATTTCATCAAACCAGTAAATTTGTAACATGCCAATTAAACTGAGTTCTCTGAGATGCCTGTTACAAGGAAGAATGCTAAAGATTTAACATTTGGTCAAAGTGTAATTAATATGTTAAGACCTGAACATTCAAAGTTGTCTTATGTCCATTTAAACTGTTCAAAGTTAATGTCGGTTTATCTCACAATTAACTGGAAAACATTCTACAGCAGCAAAACACTTGACAGCGTAGTTGCCATAGCTATATGTAATGTGAAAACAGCATATGGAACTTTGCAGCAGTAATGATTAAAATGAGAAGTAAAATGATAATCTTACTATAATGTGTGGAAAGTCTGTTTGTCTGTCAGCCCCCTCTAGTGCATTCCCTGTTGCACCGTTGCGGACCCCGACCGCGGCGTTTGAATCCTTGGGCCTTGAGTGCGTGCCCCCTCCCTTGACCTACACCTGCCCGCATGGGCAACCTGAGGAAGTGGAGATATTCTTTTTCTGCTGATTCTACAAAGCCCATCAGCTTAGCACACTGTGTAATGTGCTTCACGGTGGAAAACTTCTGCCCATAGGGGGGTGGGGTGCTTCTACTGAATACAATCGCTGAATCAATCAGAACTAAATATCACAGAATCATAGACATCCTGGAATTTGAACATTGATGCAAAATAGTAAAAATAATTGGCAGATTAATTAGCACTTACTCTTGTCTTGCACTCTTTGTATGCACCGCGATCCACCAGGAATTCCACGATATTCAGTCGTCCCCACTTACTGGCAACGTGCAGTGGCGTAATGGAATTCTAACAAAAAAAAACACACCCAGTTGATGACCCTAAAAACTACCATCAAATACACAAGCAACAAACATGACATAACTAGCACTACCGTATATTTTACTATCAGCAACATTTATACGAGTACCACAGCTGACAAAATACACAACACAGCAACACGATCTGAAGCGCACACCACGGTGAAAAAACAAAAATTTGTATTCAAAGTATTTTCAGCTTCAAAGCTGCAAATGTGAGACATAGGTAATATTATTATTTAAATTTAAAACTACCTACTAAAATGGGCAGTGTGCCAACTAACAGTTAAAGCAAACACGCTGTTATCAAGTGGACATAGATTTCATATAGGACAAATATTCTCCAGGCAATGTAAAATTCTGGCTAGAACTGCTACACTACCCTTTAAGCCCCACACACAACCAAGCGGGTACAAAGCTCTCAAATAGGTAAAGTGTAAAAAGGTAAAGGTACCTGTTGCCTAATATTATCTTATGTTACCATTAATGTTTGTTGGTGGCGATATATGCAATAAAATACATGATGATAATGAAGGTATCCCTATCCCATACACATCGTAGGGGTCAGAGCTGATCCTGGTCTCTTGGCAGTTAGCCTGCAGGTGACATATCCGGTGATAAACTGCGATTATTTTCCACCAGGCCCGCGGTTACCTTCCCAGCCGAAGAGTGTCACCGCCCTCTGACTGACACCAAATCATGATACCGCTTGGTGACAGAGGCACGTGTGTGAACAACTTGCCCAAGGTCGTTACCTGGTAGTGCCCCGGGCTGCAATCGAACCAGGGAACTCAGAGTCACCAGTTCGACATGCTACCATTACACCACCAAGTGACACAGGTAAAGTGTACAATATGAAAAAACATCACATCGTTATTATCAGAGCTGTCAAAGCGTTAATTTTTAATGCACTTTTTAACGCATTAAGAACACATCATTAATATTGCTGATATTGTAGGTAAACTACATTGAGAGGGTGACTGGAATGACACCCACAAACTCGTGGCTGTGTCACAAGACCGTGACAGTAGTGATCGAACAGCAGCAAAACAATTTCTCATTACTTGAATATTATTCGATCGTCAAATAACCATGGTTTAATGGAATATTGGAATGCTTGCTTCAAAGAATTTAGTAAATTTACAAATGTGCATTAATTTTTTAATATGCATTAATTTATTAACGCATTAAGTTAGTGCATTAATTTGACAGCTCTTATTATTACTAGGTACTATGATCAGTAACAGACCCGAGCCGCAAAGTCGATGTCGGCTCCGTTATCCAGCAACAACTTGGCAACATCCAGACTGCCGTAATGTGACGCTATATGCAGTGGTGTGAAGCCACTCTGTGCAGAAAACAATCAACCAACTTATAACAATGATACAATGATATGTGCCATTTTAAACATGTCATTTACTAACGGCTTGTATAGAAAACAAGGGAAAATGCAATGACTAAATCCAGTGCCAAAAAATAAAACACCAAAGCAAGAATGGCTTTAAAAATTCCTGTCCAAGAAATCAAATAAAACCAGCTATTATCTTGCAATCGCTGACATGTTACTAATTGACACACAAATATAGTACAAGAAATCTGAACTGATGCTCACGAAACGTGCAAAAGTCTATAGCAGTTCCTGTTCGCAAATTGTCTTCGTCTATCTCCAGCCATTTCGTCACAATTCACTCTTGTAGTGTGCACCACAGTCGAAGATAGCAAAAATCAATAAAACCCTTTATTTTTGGAGTTCAAGATCTTTCAAAGTCATTGATATTGATAAGACTAAAAAGCTCATCACTAGTGCTTGCTGTGATAGGCAGCATGCCCATGCCTATCAGCAACTGTTTTTACAGTAAAATAGCAACTTTTAAGAGGGTAACGCACTGTTTCTGAGATACAGTGACATATTAGCTAAAAATCGCAAATTTTCTCTCCCCCTCTCACTTAGCACCCCCGCTCAGTGTGACTCCTTTCGAATTTATGGAAAAGCTTTACGGTTCCTAAAACTAGAGTCTTCCAGGCAGCTGATGGTGAAAATTTGGTGATCCTAGCTTGCACCGTTTTTGACTGATCCACCTGTGTGACGGACGGATGAAGGGACGAACAGAATTGCCATGGCTAAGACACGCTACAGCAGTACCTGCCTTCGCATGTAAAAAATACATCATCACATAAGTTACAATTACATAGTACAAAAATGGAAAATTAGTAACATACATAAGCACAATGTTTACCAATAATTAATATAACATTATTCTTAAGCTGACATTATTATGAAATTTAACCAGATTTAAGTTTGCATTTGGTTACACTGCAAAAGAAGCGCATGCACAAGCAAGTTATTTCACATATTTTAAGAAGCAAAAATGATGATGACGTAGTATAAATATTTAACGCCATAAAGTAAAGTTTCATACCTTTGTGGTGCTGTTCACAGTATTTTCGTCCTGTCAATGCAATCACACAAACAAGCAACTAAATGTGACAATAACGTCTACAGAGGCTGTATAGCACGATTCACAGTGAAACACTAACCAGTTTTTAAATAACAAAAACAGCTATTGCAAGCATACATTGTGCGTGAACAAAAACGGGAACACGCAACAGTGGTGCATGTTTGAAAGTCCAGTATAACAGAGTCTAAGTCAGTTGCCAGAGGGCACCATACATACAGTGTTTTACTTGTACTCACCAGAAGGTGCCACCTGTCTCAGCGCCGTATCGACTGAAAATCGCAAATTTTTCCCACCCCCTGTCATTTAGTGCGATCGTTCGGGGTGACCCCCTTCAAATTTATGGAAAAGCTTTAATGATTCTGATACTAGTCTTCCAGGCAGCCGACAGTGAAGATTTGGTGATCCTAGCTGGCACTGTTTTTGACTGATCCACCCGTGTGATGGACGGATGGACGGACAGACAAACAGAATTGTGACGGCTAAGATGCCCTACAGCAGTAGCTGCTGTTGCGCATAAAAAGCATCACAAAATTCTGACATCACGAGAGCAGGAAAAGAACATTACAGCTGACTGCAAACTAGCTAAAAACAGAACTGTAATTATTACAATTAAATCACTGTAATACTCAAAATACAGTTACAGTTAGAAAAATAACTGACTCAAATAATATCAAGTTTCTCTAACATGCACATAGCTATGGAATATTTATTTAGTTTGTTACAATTCCTTGACGCATCGGTCAGCGCAGGAGTTCCGGTTCCATTTCAGATGCATGATGGGAATGACAGGGGCACAACTGCCAGCCAAACGCAATTGTGATATAGTGATTGCTAATTCACGTCATGCATTTCAAACAGAACCGTAACTCATGTGACAACTGATGCCATCAAGGGAATTGTCATAAACCGAATAAACACATACACACACATACACACACAAACAATAATATTGTAACCAAACTTTCCAGGAAAATGTAGATTAGTCAGTACTGATATACTCTAAACCATGCACCTCTCGAGATGGACCAAAACCGTTTCTCGATCTCATTGAGACCATCTAGCTGAAACAACGCTTCCATCTACTTACATTGATCTCTAGCAACATGCAGAATCATACAGAAAATGTAACGTCCAATATTCAATATCAAGCAAAAATAGATGGCAACTAGAAGGCGCTCATGAGAGTGCCAAGTGAAGTGATTTACCACTACTAATACTACTACTACTACACCTACAACAAGAAAGGGGGAGAGAGAAGGAAGAGCCGCTTCACTGCAGGGGAGGGAGGGAAAAGTAACAGCCGGCATTGCTGCTTACACTGTTGGTGCAATGACGTCATTGCCATTATCAGTCATCATGTACAAAGAAGGTACGATGGAACGACGAACAGAACGAACAATCTCTTAATCTCCTGAAATGTTCACTACGTTCACCTTGGCGGAGATAATTAGGTGACACGAAGTATGACACCATTGTGTGAAGGACACCTAGCACTGCCAGGAATAAAACGTACACAGTCTAACAGCAAACAGTGTAGGAAATGTGTAACTGAAGCATCAATGAAAGCTATCAGTCAACTAGTACGTATTAATACAGACCTTCACCGAGTCCTGCTGTAGAAGGAGTAGAGCAGCTGGGACGTCGTCTTTCTTGGCAGCAACATGAATGGCAGGAAGTCGAACTTTGTTGCGCGAATCGTTCTCCATCAGGACGGCTACGACGTGGTTGTGACCTTGTTGGACAGCTACCGACAGAGGCGTGAAGCCGTCCTGAGACACAAATTCACATGTCATTTACTTAAGGCTTGTACAGAAAACAAGAAAAAGGCCATGACCAAATCCAGTGCCATAGAATGAAACATCAAAGCAAAAATAGTTCAAAAATTATTCTCCGAGAAATCAAATAAAACCAGATATTACCTCAGTAGCTGACAGAATTCTTAACACTTGAATTTTCAGCAGCAAATTCATTGGCAATGTTAATGCCTGAAATTACTAAGTTATATAACAACATAATTACGCATAAACACCCACGGTTTAATAACTCGCTGCCTACTAAATACGAATAAATAAATATCACTAGCTAAATCATTACACAATGAAATAAACATTGAAATAGCATGCACTGCACCGTGACAGTGAAATATTCCTTTTCCTGTTCATCTCCATCTTTAAAATACACACTGCTTTCCGTTTTTAAAGGCCGTCCCTGAAATGACCAATATTGTGTCAGGTGGGACGTTAAACCCTACTTATTCATTCGTTCATTTTTTACAATTTACATGTATAACTGATTCCAGTGCCAAGAAATGAAGAGCAGAAGAACCTCTGTTGCCAGGTTAGCACGTGCGCCGTGGTCCAGCAGGTAAGTGACAATTTCAACACGGTTCTCCTGGGCCGCCATATACAGAGGAGTGAAGCCGTTCTGTTACAGCACACAACAAGACACCTGTTCTAAACATCACGGGCATGTTGCAATTTGGTCAATCAAGCCCAATTTCACAGTTTTACAGGAGCCACTTTTAAGCACTACACAAAGCAGAGGGAATGACTTAATTGACTTAATCGGGGTTGTGCCCCTTCATAGCACAGACTGGGTGGTTGGCCACCACTAGACACACGGCTTATATGGCTTATAAGAGGACTGGCATTTGAGTTGAATTTAACTGTCAAAAATACGGCAAACAGATCTATAAGCAATTCGCCAAATACAAAGGCATGATGACACATTAAAGTCCAACATCAGAAAGACCCGTAAACATGACCCAAAACAAAGTAGTATCATGAAGAAATATTACCTTTAAACATTATAAGCAACTACTTCAGGTGTTTTTGCATGTTTAAGCTGTGGTGAATGAAGCATTGCGACTTGTTTGCTTAACTGTGTCAGCTATAAGCACCCGTTGGTTCTCTCTCACTCACTCACTACCTAATACCATGGTATCAGTACACAAAAGTATTGCAGATTGCCTGAGAAAACAGCACTGGCTGTTCTGCAGACTCCATATAGGTTTTCTGTGTTCATATGTGCCAAAATGATATGCAAATTTAAATTACTATCGACACTAAGAGCAATCAATTCATATACAAAGGACTAATGCAAGCATATCAAGCTTGTTACTATAGCTTTCTCACGAAACCATCTATTCATCTCCAACACCAAGCCATTATTTATCTATGGCCTATATCTATTAGACCGTAGTACACATTTCAGATTAACTCTTTACCTGCGAAGAGATATTAACTGTGGCACCGTTCTGCACAAGTATTTTGACAATATCTTCATGACCGGCTAACGAAGCAATATGCAGTGCCGTATTGCCTTTCTGTAGCACAGACATGTATACAAACTGGTTAAATACAGAGCTCTGTGATGAGACACTGTCCTATATTTTAATTTTATTCACCAGTAACATAATTCACACATATCACACATATTAAGAGTATGGCATAAATACAGTACAGAGGCAAGTAGATACGTTTTTAAATTTTGGAATTATCCCCAGACTCAAAATAAGCAGTAAATACATTGTGTTTCAGAAAAAAACGTCACCCTTCTTATATTTGCAATAACAGCTAGTTCAACCTCTACTCACATACAGGCCCGTTCAGAAGGGGGGTAGAGGAGTAAGTTACCCTGGGCCCCGAGATGTTTGGGGGCCCTGCTGTCACTCAGAAATATGAAGTATACCAGATTATGCCATTTTAAACCAAAAAAAATTCAAAAATTTTCTCCCCAGAGGGAACCTAAGTGAATGCTTCCCCGGGCCCCACTGTGGCTCTTGACGGGCCTACCCACATACTGAATTCCACCAAAACTGTAAAAAAACTTTCGCAGATGGCCAGATGGATGAACAGACACAAAGACTGGCATTGTTATGCAAACTCTGAAAAAATGTCAGTGAATGTGTGAAAAATTACCCGTGTGGCTGAATCGACAAAAGCTCCCCGATCAAGGAGTTCTGTAACGATGTTAACATGTCCCTCCTTTGATGCCAGATGCAAAGCATTCAAACCATTCTACACACACAAGGACATGTGAACACAGCACATTACTCAACCTGCTCCAACTGTGCTATGACTATATGGTCAACTACCGGACGAAATGGTATATAAAAACAACATTCGTAACAATGTAGTCAGTACAGTAACTTCATGTATCACAAAACTGCCACCTAACTAATTCCAAATTATAATTTCTAATACTGTTAACTCAGCCTGGCCATCCGGCTGCGGGTAGGCAGAGCGAGTACTCTCAATAAATGGGCACACCATAGCCCCCATGGTCTCGCAGTGTGAACTGGTGTCTGGCCAATGGATCAGCACCACCCTATGGTACTTTCGTCTCCATGTCTGCCAGAAGACCACGTGTCAACCTGTGGATGGAACAGCTGTACAACGTGCTCATGATTTGATAACATATTTATTGTAATCTTCACAGAGCAATCACACAGTAGTACAACTGGAAAGTCAAAGTCCAGTCAACAGAAACCAATAGTCTAATACTTTCTCTGCCTCACAGCCAGGGCCTCTATGACACAGGCTTCAGTGAAAGCTGCATTGGGTACCATATACTGCAGGCAATAGGAACTAAGTGGCTCTGCATTACATTAGATAGGGATGGGTCTAGCACAACTGACATCAATATGAGACAGTACTGGTACCACACCAGATCACCATGCGTCATCACTGAAGTGCAATCTGCCTCTGGTGATTGAGCAAATCCAGAAGATATTTCAGACACTGGCTATGCACGGCCCACAGCTGTGGCGTGAGTAATTATTTAAAATATGAAATTAAAAAGACTTCCGACCATAGCATAAGTCCAAACGTTGATATATGAAAACATTTTGACTGACCGGTTGCATTAAACAAAAAGTGTAACTTGTACTTCATTAGAGGTTAATTTTAACATTATGCGCCACACAAATTCACGGTTTACTTACAGAGTCCAGTAATATCCTAGGTTCCCACACTCTCACTGACAAACAATTCTACGACTTTTTTTAGAACTTTGCAAGGAGACGTGGAAATCCGAGGAAGTCCATTGCTAGTACCAAGAAATCGCTTTCTTAGCCGCAGCTCAGTTTGTGACAGACCACTAGGCTGAACTACTTCTGCAGCCTGGCCTGATGATCTACAGCGCCATAGACTTAGACCTGTAGAAAGATGGGTTCAATCATTCAACGATTTCTAGCCTGTTGAATGAACCTCTCTTCCGTCAGCCGAAACCAGGAAGAATTGCATAAAAATAGCCAAAAATGGCTAGAGTCGGACCCCTGTTTGGAAAAGTCTGGCTAACGGGCCTGAGACCGATTTGCAGTTGCTAATATAAGCAGTTTCTTGGATCTGACGTTGATGTGCTGTGATCTTATCTGACCGGTGTTTAGGCAGACCGGCTATAGTACAGAAAATACAGTGCATACAGTGGCTTCTGATAGGTGCAGCTTGTGCCCACTGAACAAATAGGCAGAGGAAATTTTGTTAAGAGCATAGATCAAAACTTCCCCCCCCCATTATCACTGGGCAATCTACACCCTTAACCAAGCTTTCCCCCTATTTTTCATTTCCCCTTATATTTGTAGTCTGCACCATTAACAAGAAGCCCAAGGGGAAGGCGGTGGGGGGGATACTTGAGTCTGAAAGTGGGGGGAAGTGGCGCCCGTTTTGATTCCAGATTTGGTGGGGACAGAAGCCACTGAGTGCATAGGGTACAGTACCTGGTTGCAGGCCCCGATGTCTGCGCCGCTCTGGTCCAGACATTCCAGCAGTTTGTCCAGCGTTCCAGCCCGGGCCGCACGCAGGAAACTCGCGTTAGCTTCCAGCTGTACCAAACACACACACACATACGGCACGTTATTGGCCCACTTCTCTCTGTCAACAGCAGCCAATCAATTTATTTACATGCACACACACGCTGAATAGACTGTACTCTGCGACCAGCCAGGCAGAAGACTTTGTTTCTCAGCAACGGTTTGCTCTCACCTAACTACTGTTTAAAGATATCCAGTGACGATATTTGTCAGGTTTTCAGCAGACCATACTCAAGTAGCGGTCGAGCTATTGGCATGGCAGTCGTCCGTCTGTCCGTCACGGATGTATTGTGGCTAAGCTATAGGTCGTAGGAGAAAACGTTTTACACGAATAATTAGAACATTTTCAAATTTGGGGTTCAATGAAAGTGGGGTAGGAAACATGTTTTTTTCAACTGGTTATATCTCTAAAACTGTGAGAGATAGAGCCAAGTTTACTATTAATCACTAATAGGAAGTGGCATACGCCCTTTCACATTACATGAAAATTATCGACCTTGGATGACTTTGAAGATCACTGACAACCAGTACGGTCGGCTATTCTAGCGACAGCTGGGCTTCTTGCCTCTTTTGTGCACACTGTCGATGTTTCTTTAATACCTTTTAGGTTTTACCATTTGCTGTATCAAATACGTTACTTCTAAAGGTATACTAAACGGCCTGCATCTTCAACATACCATTGGGATCTGCGAAGTAGCAAAGTGGCTGCAGAACGACGGGGGGAGAGGACATGACACCTTAACGTTGCGACAAATACAAACATTTATTACGCTGGATGCGTCCGTACTCGGTGCCGTGGGCAACTCGGCACATCAAACTATACTGCCGACAGACAAATAGCCCTGGCTGCAGCATTCCCCAACATAAACGCGCTGTAGCTACTGTTAGCCAAAATGGGGTGACACAATTTATCACTGGCCAGAGGGCAGGCAGACATCAAGAGATAATAGCAGGGCCGGCAACACACGGGGATGGGGGGAACGGCCAGCGCCAGTGTGAACAGCAGTCTGGGTACAGTGGGCAGAACTCTGCAATGCCATGCCAGAGCAGCATCGCTTGTAAACACAACACACGGAGCAGTAGCCCCAGTGGCGTAGACAAGGGGGGGGCAGGGGACCCACCCCCTTTTTCCCCCTATCCCCAGACAAGAAAAAGCATACGTTTCAACTGCAGTAAATTTGCCAACTTGACAGTTTATTGTCAGGAAAATAATTAAAACTGTTGCCAGCAAATGTCATATTTTAAAGCTATAATGCACCTGATTCGATTTCGGCGACTGGGGCTCCGATCCAGACCCCACTGCGGAAGCTCATAGCGCTCCCCCAGACCTCTAGCTGAATTTTAGAGGGTTCTACTTCATAGGGGAGGGAGGGGAGAAGAGAAGAACAGGGAAAGAAAGAGAAGGATAAAGAGTGAAGTAAAGGGGAAAGACAAAAGGGGAAAGAAAAAGGAATGGGAAAGAAGACGAGCCCCTCCATTGACATTTCTGGCTACGCCACTGCGACGGAGACAGGGAAGCAGGCAGGTCAGTGACATGCTCCAACCGGGTCAAAAGTACTACAGCATGCTTCAATGCCCCTCTACACTGCAGCCAGTCCGCTTAATGTAAGTAATGGGATCCAGCCAGCCAAGACGATCTGCTACAACTTACACTGCCAAACTAACAGTGGCAGCCAGTTTCTCACAAACAGCCACTACCACCCTGGCGGTCGTCCATAAATGTCGTTACGCAATTTTAGGGAAAAAATACCCCTCACCCCTTTGTCACGTTTCGTCACGCTGCTCTGGACCCCCTCAGATATGACGTCAGAAACTTCTAACTTCCCTCTTGCAATCTCTAGTGTAGCCTACAGATCTATTTCAGTTTCAAACACAACCAAAATTTTTGGTATGATATGACACATTTGATGAAGCACGGCCGTCTGTGACGGGGGGGGGA
>Ga0209367_1002221_pt1 | contig 25371 bp, 23 predicted proteins | sample WorMetLIZISLAND2_FD_187412 | JGI IMG/M metagenome (GOLD analysis project Ga0209367, IMG submission 187412) | Marine gutless worms symbiont microbial communities from Max Planck institute for Marine Microbiology, Germany - Olavius geniculatus... ... | reverse complement strand
AAAAAAAAAAAAAAAAAAAAAAAAAACGGAAAACTCACAATTCCAGCTCGACGCCAAACTGCTGTGTCGGCAATGGAGCATGAATAATACTTGAGGGCACAGGCCGAGGCTTGTACTTGGCCAGCTGCTCCGCATCGTAACTGGAAACACCAAAAAAACAATATTCAACGTAGCTCGCATCTAACAGTGTTAAACTGCACTTTATATTACCATGACGCCAACATTTAACAAACAACACAAATCTACTAAAAACATATGTTACACTAGCAGTGTAGTGTCATGAAAAAATTGGACTAAATTTTCGTACTACTATGATACTAGCAATTAATAACACTTAATTATTAAATACATGTGATGCTATATGGCTCTTTGGGTTCTGTGTTATTGTTTGGCGACAGAAAGGACATGCATACTTTTGCAGCTTGTAAAGGAAAATTTTTTTTGACTAACAGCAAATCGAACAATACTGAAAGATTTCAAAAGCCCAAAATTAAAATAGTTGAACATGTTAAAAACTGATCGTGCCACAGGTTCACAGATACAAGCTTGAAATGACGATGATGATGCTAATGAATGACGAAAACTTTATTTCACCAAAGTTGCAGCAACGCAAAACAAAAGTTACAAAACACAGCACAAAAGCAAAACACAGCAAAGTAGAGTGGGCATGGAAATAAACAAAAACAAAAGACAAATAATAATGACATAGAATAACGACAAAGTTGCTATTAACTAACTTGCGCACAGCCAGTGGAATGATAAGTTGATCAAGTTGCAGATGCTGTGCCAGTTCATGCAGATAGTCCAGGTACATCAACTTGCTGCCGAATTTCATACTGACAGAGCACCACGACAAACAACAACAGCTGCTGCAAAAAATGCTACAATGCCTATTTCATTTTATCTTTGTAAAAAAACACATCTCTAGCATTTTATTTCAGACTTCTTATTGTAAAAAAATGCTTAATTGTCAAAGTGAAAATAATGGTAGTTCAAGATAATTACGTACAATCATAAAATGATACTACTTTGACATAACAGCTCATCTTAGGTTTACTTACACTAAAATGTGATGACAAAAATTTGATAAACATAAAAACAGTATTCTGAAGCAATGAATTTAGCTAATGGATTAAGCAAAAAATCCATAACGTTAACGTGATATGTGAGTAAACAAACATTGCAAACATAATGCATCTGACAAGACAAAAAAACTCAAATACCAGAAGAATCTCACTTTTTTGGCCCGCCCTGTATACCAAGTGATGGCTTAGCCTCGCAGCAACATTGTTGGTTGCAAGACATCGAGCGGGGTTAGTACTGAGATCGGAGACCAATGGCAGATATATCGTCTTCGTATTCGACCAAGTCACCCAGATCAACTCAGCCTAGCCATCCCTCTATGGGTATGCAAAATGGATACTGGTGATGGTTACAGTCACCGCTACAGAAGAAATGGCAAGGTCTGCATAACAGCAGGCTCTGTGGCCAGGACTGCTGGCGAACTGGACAAGTAGCTTGAATGTGCTGGCTCTTAATAATCCGGCACACTAGGGTTACATGCTATATTAATTGGGTTTACCCTCGCTAGCTCAAAGCACCAAAAAGGATGAACTCCCCATGCAACGTAAGTGCAATAAGTGTGATATTTACAGTGTACAATGTCAGCCAGCGGACCTAGCTATCTGTGCAAAATTTTCTGTACCTGATAAAAGGACGGAACAAGTTCCATATTATTCGGATAAATGTCGTAGGATGCACAACGTACAAAGCCTTGAGGTTCTTCTTATACCTAGCACAAATCACCAACTTTATCTATTTCAGGTAGTTGCACTGGCACAATACGAAAACATACACAGAGAACAACATAACAATTCAGTTACTGGACCACAATCTACAGTAACTTCGGAATCACCAATCTCTGGCATGGTTGAATTCAACGACATTTCCGCGCAATTACGCTAATACACCATGACAAATTTAATGATGTTAAATTTGCCTGTATAATGAAAACATCACGGCAATAATAGTACAATAATGCATCGCAATGCATCGAAAATGCAACGTCAGAAACACCACGCTAATACTACACTAAAAACAACTAGTGTTTCCCAAATATTAAGTTAGTGGTGGTTTTCCATGACGAGATATTTTCGCTGACAATTCCCACATATTTCCCCAACTTTTGGTTAATTCTCCAACAGCGTAATTTAAATGCCCAGGTTCTTCGGACAAGTTCGTCGGCTGCTCCAAGAAGCAGTATCGGGGAAACAAACAAACAGAGTGAAAACAGGTCAGTGGAGCTTACTTGCGGTCAAACTCGCTGTAGGCCTGACGCAGCCAAGAAAACGAAGGTTTACTCCTTGGGTGTAGTCCATGGTGAAAGTAGACCAGAGTGTAATCATTCTCCACATACTGGTCCAATGTATGTCTCAGATAGCTGCACATACACACATGTACCAATTTTTAACCAGACCTTACCACGCCTTACCTTAATACTAATAGCATTAGTAATAGTAATACAAACGTCAGTGTTTATTCTGCTGTCCTCTCTCTCGGCACTGCCACTGTGATAAAGTTCATTTGGCCAGTGCAGAACAAACACTGTGGGCCACCAACTTCCGGACCAAGCTAATCAACTTAAGCCTTGGATCTGTCTAAACTGGCAACTACAGCAGTTCATTCACCATTGCCATTTACTACTACCCAGCCTGAAAGCTGATGCTCATTTTATCACCACATCTAGGTTACCATAAGGTACGCTACGTTCAGCACACTCTACAACCAATCTGGAAGTGCAGCGTAATCAGCAAAACCATTTTATGGCTATACCCTTCCATTGTACCAACAGTGACTTACGCCCGTGAAACATGGAAGACAACAGCAAAAACTACCAAGATGATTGATGTGTTTCACCGTCGTTGCCTTAAGAGGATCCTGGGGATTTCATGGCGTGATCACATCACGAACGATACAAGCGACATTGCACGACATAGTAGCAACGAAAAGAAGACGTTTCATTGGACACATACTGCGACTTCTACCAACGAGGCTAGAATAAAGGCCATAGAATAGAATGAAGACCAGAAAATGACAAGAGAAAAATTGACAAAAAAAAACAAAAAAGACATGGCTAAAAGAAAGTGATGGGCACAGACTGGAGCAACAAGATGACTGCTGCCAGCAATCGTGCCAACTGGAGACAAAGCGATGACCAACATTCCGCACGAAATGAAAAGCATCCTCCTTTTGACACGGAGAAAGACATAGTGCATCTAACATGACCATTATCAGAGTAAGGTGCCATTTTTCCACAATCATTCCGCACTGGGCCAATGACCAAAAGCCAACTTTCTGGCACTGTTCTGGATAAAGACTTCTAACAGAGAGCATTTCAACTAACAGCAGCCACACAATAAGCAATAAGTTATTCACCTACCGGTATTAATTTACTGATGAGTATTAAGTGGCAATTATAGCAAATAGAGCAAACAATAAATTATCAAATTGAAGCAGTGCATATATTTCTTTGCGGTAAGTTGATTAAACCCATATTAGTGCACCGACGTATCTCGCCGATCTGTGTCAACCAGTGGCATCAGTTGGCAGCAAAGAAAGACTGCGTTCTGCCACTCATGACGATCTTGTCATCAGCCCAACTGTCACGTACTTTGGTGCTTGGTCGTTTGCTGTTGCAAGACCCAAAACCTGGAACCAGCTTCCAGCAGACATTCGTGCGACTGACTCAGTCAACTCATTCAAATCTGCTTCGAAGACATTTATGTTCCGATGATAATTTATGTTGACAATTTGTGTAGACTAGACACGTTACACCCTTGTAATTGGTTTTCGTGTTACGGCGCGATAGAAATTGTCAGTGTTATTATTATTATTTTTTTTATTATTATTATTATTATAGTGCTGTAGAAAAAAATTCATACAAATTCCAGCAGGCGCTAGAGATGAACAGGCAAAAATCATGAAAAGTTTGGTTTGCTGAGTGACTAAGGAAAAGGCGTTACGTATACCTCAGCAGTTTTTGGTGATCGACATCTTCCCTTGGTGGCAAATTACACGCAGATATAACAATCACCTTACGACCATATGTGTCATCACCTGTGAATATTAACACACAGCACATCTTCTGACCACGACAAAAACATACATATTAAGCTACATAAACTCATCAATTTAAACCTTTAAATCAGTTGAATTGTTGACATTTTAGCACCTACTGCTGACTTCAATGAAACAATTTCTTTTCACCTTCACCACTAGATATCGATGTGATGATCACATTATTGTTATTTAGTTCACTGTTTGCACCATTATTCAGCCATTCAGCTATTTTTATAGCTGCAAGTGTGCAAATAAACTTGAGCGTCATGGTCATCAAATTGTCAAAGACACAAGAAAGTTGGGTTGGGTTGACTCAGTTCATCGACGTCAACAATTTACCTAATAAAAGTTTTAAATTGATAAACGTATATAGCCTAACTTATTCATCATCATTTCAACTTAGAGATTTATCCAAAGATCATAAATAGTGTCACCTGAGCAGTGGGCCCACATTCTCAAATCTTAAAAGGATTTTAGAACAATTTCCTATCATATAGCAAATAAAGAAAAAAGTAAAGGTAATGCATGGCTCTTAAGAAGCAAACCACTCACAGAGCTACGGAGTGTCACCTGCCATATAGGATCACACCCAACATAGGTGAATGCGCCCCGCCTTAACCCCTGGCAGATAGGCCGGTACTTAAAAAATGATGCACATTTCTGACGTATCTCAGATTTTCTGACATATCTCAGAAAGTTCTTTAAAAAATGACTTTAAAAAAATTTACATTGAAGTTGATGATACATTTAATCACATAGGCAATAAGCAGCTTAGTTAGCCACAACACAACTGATATTAAGTAAGTAAGTGAATCAGTAGCATTACAAAGTTCACAATATCAGCAAAAAGTCTGCTAATCACGAGCATCAACCGACATACCTGCAACCTGAACAATGTTAAACTTTGCTATGTCTCTGTATGCCAGTTCAGGATCATTTTCATCACCCTGGTAACAAAACCACACACCAAACATGTCCGCACTGTCCAGGCAAATGCAGAGTTTCCTTTCTGGAGTTACCAGCCTGTTCATTTATTTGAAACAAGGCTGAACTTCATGAATCCTTCTTGCCATTTTCTTGTATATGGCATTACCACAATCACAATTATATAGTGATGGAATTTTTCATTTCCTTGGTGCTGTAAAAAGTCAGTTGAGTGAGAGAGAAAGCATCCAGCTTGCAAAAAAAAACCCAATGCAACAATCCCAAGATATTCCCATTTCAATGCAAAGCTGAACTTGAGAGTAACTCAAAAAATGTATATAATTTAATCCAAAAAAAAACAAAAGCATTACAATTAGTGATAACAATATCCCAAAATCTTTGTCAAAGTGAGCAACTGAGCATATGATGAAATACTTCCTTACATGCAAAGCCCAGCACTGCATGTGAATGAATCATCGTCAACATCATGTAGCCAGCCTGGGCCATAGTGTAAAAGCCAAATACGATACCAGAAAAGCAGAAAACCACACAATAATATTTCAGCTGTGTAAATAGTGGCACAAGCAGCATCGGAAAAATGTCTGCTCACCCAGATTTCCTAATTCTCAAAATTCCAGTAAACATAAGTTTGTGTTTATATGGCAAAGACTTAATGTGCATTCACAACTTGGAATAACTTATCCTCCTACCACCAGCAGAATGTGAAATGAACAGTAACCTATTCAATGCAGGCTATTTATTATTTACAGACAATTTTGTATTTACATGCTTATTTCTATGGACTATCAAGTGAAAACCCAGTGAGGCTGATTGAGGCAATTGCATATCTATTAGCAGCACTGCAGATCAACTGGTAATAAATGGTAATAAGGTATAACTTTACTTACTCATGCTGATCAGCTGCTACTTGCAAAACTGCTAAAAACTGCTGTCAGTGGCATCAGGCGTTAAAAAAGTTGGCAGCAGAGTGAAGGGGAAGGCAGAAAATTACAATTTTCCAAAAGGCAGCTGCAGATTTTCAATGGCAGATACAGGTGCTCAAAGTTTCAATTTCACACCTTAATTCCTCTAAAATTTGGGGACTTTCAGCCACATAAAAATATTTCCAACAACAGGAAAATGACAGGCTAGAATTCAGTTGCCCCTTTACCTCAGTCGGAGAGCCAAGTTCTTCATCGAAATCTTCTTCAGTAAACTTCTCATTAACTTTCTCCGCATCAGCGAGATCAACATCAACTGAGACCAACATTTATAGGCACCAGAGCTGTGCTTACTAGAGTAGAATTCTCATTCTTTTTTATTCAAACTTACGAATAACAGCTTGCAAATTTGTATCTTGCATCTAAATGACTGCTCCTTTGAACACCGGCTTAAAACCCACTTACTCATTTAACCATACTGTCCTTAACGCTATCTGGCGACTGCCAGAAATGAGATTCAGTTATGCTAACATTGTATGCCTTAGAAATGGCCATATTATCAGTATTGTATCGACACAGCCTTGACAAGTGAATCAAAAGTCCTAACCAATTCCTCAGCAAACTGAGCGTCACTGGCCTTCATGCTAAGAGAGCAAAGAGCATACCAGATTTCATTTACTTCTTCTATTTCTTACTTTGGCTATTTGTTTCTAAGCAGTAGTAAAGCTGGTGATCATCACGTTTTCAAGCTGACAACCACTGAGCGCAATGCAACTTACTAGAGTTCTGTCTGGCGGAAGCGGCCAGATCAATACCAATGTCGTCAAACTCAAATTCTGGTTCTTCCCAAGGAGCAGTGGGAATTCCACTCAAGTCTGTCATTCTCTGGCCTGCTTCATCATAAAGCACAGTTCAACAAATTATTTTAATTATTTACTTATTCTTTTACTGTCAAGCATACGCACGACAATAACTAATGTGACACATCAAATACAAATAGCAATAGCAACATCTAACTATATAATAATTGCAATTTAACTGAGCAAATATAAAAGCACAACATGAACAGAAAAAAAATAACAGTCAAAACCACTGTCAAAAAACATTTTATTACTTTATGCCAAGTTATTTTGCAACAATAAACTGTATAACAATACTAAAACCAGCTATACAAAGTAAAAATAGAAATGTTGAAATTACAGTGCAAATATCTAGCATGTAGCAAAATACCAGTACCAGTGCTTGACACATTTTCACATACTGCACAGAGAAAACTAGAAATTTGGGGCGAGTCCGCCCGGCGCCCTAAGTCCGATTGGGGGGAAATTTAGAGGGGTGAAATTCCCCCAGTAGCAAAGTCACATGGCCAGCACACAAATGCATTAGCATACGCAAAATGCGCACTACTGATTTAGGGTGGGTAAACATTAGCCACGTAATCTCTGGTGTCAGTGGACCAAAGTTCACCAAAGTTTTTATTCAATGCAGTATTAATTGTACTTGATAATGCGTTTTACTGATTGTCAATATCGCTATTTGTTCTAGAGATATTTGCAGTCAAACTTGAAAGTTGTCGTAAAATATACTAAATTTTGGACGTTTTTTGTCCTCCCAAATTTTAAAGGGGCGGTGACCCCCACGTGGCAAAGTATAATAAAGCTACTTCCCTGGCTCCAAAGTTCTCGCGGCTAATATGCTACATTTTAAGCCAATTTTTGATCCCCTTTGAAAAAAAATTGTAAAGGAGGCCCCCGTTCCCAATGGGGGGTGCAATAGTAAGACTTGGTCATTCTCTAGCGCCTGTAAAAATTTGGGGGCGCAGCACCCCCTAGGGGCTGAAATATGATTTACTGAAAAAGACGCTTCATGTGGGTACAATTTCACATCGAGATTTACAAAGTTACTGGACCAAACTTCACCAGACTTGTTTTTGCCTAATGCAGGAAAAATCACGGTAGATAAAATATTTGTCCGATTTTAAACATCTTCATCCGTTCCGGAGATATTCGCTGCTAAACTTCGAAGTCGCCCGAAATCAGGCTAAATTTTGCATGTTTTTGGCCCCTACAATTTTTGGGGGAAGGCCCCAAAACTTTGGACAAGCGTTATAAAATAGGGCCTAGTACTGACCACCGTGCACAATTTTACGCCGGTTGGCCCACGCATCTCAGAGATCTTGCGTTGAAAAAAAATAAAAAATATAACATCACAGGTAAAACTTAAGTCCTCCTGGAAACTATCGTTTCCACGCGGACTAATAACAGTCCAAGACATATGATACCAGATTTTTTTTCATCAGCAACATTGACAGCTTGTGTATCATTGCTAGAGAAACTTGTTAGGTTTTCACTCTTCTCCATATTCCCAGAAAACTCCTGATAATGTCCACTCTGTCCATCATTTTCCACAGTGTGCACTCCAGACATGCTTATGTCCAGTATCCGCTGACAAGTATTCAGCAGAATTTACTCCAACAGCAGAAAAAAATCTTGTGACAATTATTCTTTTTCAGATGATGGCATCTACAACAGTACAAACATCCAGGACAAAACAAATTTTTACGCGCAAAAGCAGCTACTGCTTTCAGCATGTCTTAGCCATCGCAATTCTGTCCATCTGTCCGTCCGTCACACGGGTAGATCAGTCAAAAATGTTGCAAGCTAGAATTAGCAAATCTTCACCGTCAGTTGCCTGGAAGACTCTAGTTTCAAAAACCGTAAAGCTTTTCCATAAATTCAAAGGGGATCACCCTGAACAAGGGTGCTAAATGGGAGGGTGATGGGCAAAATTTGCGATTTTTGGCCAATAAGTTGCTGTATCTCGGTAACGATGCGAGATAGGGCCTAGGTTACTATTAATCACTAATAGAAAGTCATACCCTGGCTCTCGATTGGCGCCAAATTCAATGACCTTGAATGACCTTGAACGCCAAAATAAGGGGTTTTATGGATTTTTTGGCAATTCTGGGCTGCGACACAAGTCTATATCATTCACAAGGTGGCGCCATGGAACTATCGTTATGTGATCCAGATAGAGAATTTGGCATTTGTATATTAACTTAGCGCGAACACCCCAATTTCCAGCTAAACTACCAAACCAGAACTGCGCATCTCGTGAGCATTAGCTCAAATTTATTGTTATTAAACACCAACATAGTGGCAACTTGTACAATTTCAAATAATGAATTACCATACAGAAAAGTTATTATTATTATTACTAATGACATTTATAAGGTGCAAACGTGAGAAGAAAAATGCAGCAAAAGCACCAAGTTCTCTAAGTTGCAGAAAGCTTAACTAAACAGTAAACTATAAAACATTACTTCAACATTAGGTTGTATTCAGAGCAAATGTGAGTGCAATCTCTCTCTCTGCATTGTTCTGCCATATTATTTTATCTGAAGTTAAAGCTGTGAAATATCTGCTTTGGAAAATTAAACGATATGTGTTGTTACAGTTCTTGCACTTAGTTGAAGACTACCTGTTCAAATTACACAAGATTACATAAAAATAACATTGAAATAAAATTGCATGAGAAGGTGACCATAGGTCTGGCATCGCACTAATAATGCCTCACAGATGCAGCAATTTATCCACCTACAGGTTCAACAACCATAAAAAGAAAGATGATCGGTTCACCGTCAAAACCTGGACCGACAAAATCTAGACCGCCAAAACCTGGACTGTCAAAACTAGTCCACTACATGAACCCTAACTCTACCCTTAACCCTTACCTAAACCTATCCCTATTCCTAAGCCAAATCTCTAACCCTAACCCTAACTCTATCCCTAACCTTATTTCCTAAACCTAAGCCTATATCACCGTGTCCATGCTTTGTCATTCCCGGTTTTGTCGGTCCAGGTTTTGTCACTACACCAGATGAGCACCCCGCCTACGCTCCAGTGGTGGGCGGATCCTTGGAGTAGCAGTGAATGTAAAAAGTTTTAAAAAGTAACACAACACAGCCCCATTAAAGTACAGTCAGCAGAAAGTATATGTAATAACATTCAGTGCTAAAACCTTCGATGACAGAACTCTGCCAAGATGACATAATAAAATAATATCAAATATAAGTTCAGCAAACATAACACTCCACTACTTTACCAATGTTTACCATAAAGTAACTAACTTGACGTAAGTAATAATTATGCCAAAATTTAAGTAAGTAACTTACAATCGCTTGTCGCAGACTTTGTCGCCGATTTTCCCCGTGCATTGTAATGGACAAAATTCCATTAGAACAACACAAACGGGTTTGTCGCGGATGTTATCATCATCAATAAATATTCGGAAGCAGGCCAGGGGCCTCTATTTCCACCCAAAGTAAATAACATTTACACAAATATCAATCAAAACTAAACTAATACTGTTTTCACATTGACTTCCGGTACTAGATGTCGGATTTATAGTCATAATACAAACTAAAACCACGCCAAATCAAATCAAAACGTCTCTTAAAACTATTAACAGTGCATGCTGATACAACATCATCAGGTAGTGAGTTCCATATCTTAACTAATCTATTTACCCAAAAAATGGTTACGAAGATCATATTTACATAACTGAGGCACTAATTTGTATCTATGACCCCTAGTATCATATCTTTTTTTAACACAGATTTATACTGCAACTGTAACACGAAATTGGTATCATACTTATTATTTACATATTTATATAATTGATTCCTAAGCACGTAATCTCTCTTCATAAAAACGACTAGAAAGACCCCTAATTAATTTTGTTGCCCTCATTTGAACTTTTTCAATTTTTTCTATATCGCACATCCTTCTAGGAGCCCAAACAGTATTGGCATTTCGTGATTTATGTCGGTGAAAGTCGGCGTAATGGAATTTGGGCCTAAGCAAACAAGGCAATGGAATGATCGTGTCCATAAAACGAACGCTGCCGGATGTTTATCGTCTGCGCAGAAGACGGTGGCTGTCTATATTTTGTCTATGATTTATGGCGAAATTAACAGGCACACCGGTTTCTAGGTAGGCCGTATTACAGCTGACGCTTGTGCCCTTGACCTGCATTTTGTAAGTGGGTCTCGTTCTTATTTTGATAGTTTTGTTTTCGTTGCTGCAGTTGCGAGTCGATCCTTTTAGACTGCGCAGTGCAATTATAGAGGTCACGGCGTGCGTGACTAATAATGTCTAATTGGCTCCCGCCCGCGCGGTTGCTACGCGACTTAATTCGTGGAAATCAACCATCCTACGCGCTGCGTCAGTCACCGTAATCCACTAGACTCCATTCGTCACGTCTTGTCTTCGTCAGTGCATGTGCTGTCGGCGTGATCTGAGCAGGAGGAGTGAAGCCGTATGCTAATCTTATGCGCAGTATCGAAGATCCACTTGAACCGCGAGGTTTCTGTGTTGTGTTAATTAAGCATTTTCTCGGTAATTATATAATCGTATGTGATGTCATATTGCTCAAAATATCACTTTTTACACTTGAGCTCAAGCAATAAAGGCGATCTGCAAAACTACCGAGCAAGTATGAAGAACTTGCATTATGATTTCTCCATTAGTCAACCATCAAAGAGTTTTCGACTGATTTCAACCAGCAGTTGTTTTGCGAGTAAAAGGCCAGGCAGCAGAAGCCCACTGATGTATGTTGTATGCAGTGTGTGTTTTGTTTTGTAGATACCTTAAAAAGTGAGTACCATCATGGCTGATCTTTATGTGGCAAATGTTGACAGTTTTTCTCCTGACGTTCAACAGATTGAAAAAGCCATATCAAGAGTGCGCTTTTCCGAGGATGCCTCTGCCAACGAGTATATTGAACCTCTGTATGATGCTGATGAGTCAGATGTGGTGTTTGACAACAGCAGTGAAAACGTGCTAGGGAATTATTCGTCAATGTCCGAGTCAGATGTTTCATCAGATAAGTCTGACGAAGAGCATTCAATGTCATCTATTTTGAGGTCGGCAACGGTTGTGGCCGTCACAGACTATTCTGAGTCGTCAGATGATGAGCCCACTGAGCACTCCGAATCACACATGGGAAAGAAGTCACTGTCAAGTCCAGAAATAACATCGACCTACAAGGAAGAAATGGAGAAGCTTTTGGCGACACACATGGATGTCACATGTGTTCTTGATCGCTTATACCTGAGTGATTACGTATCTCTGTCGCCATCGCGGTTGGCAGAGCTCGGTGTGACACTCGTGGTCAATGCAACCTATGAGATGCCGAACGTCAACGTTCCCGAGGGCAGCGTGGAGTTCATAAAACTTCATATCAACGATGTCGTGACGGCCAACATGGCACAGCACATGGATGTGTGTGCCGATCGGATCCATGAAGTCCGCAGCTCCGGCGGAGTGGCACTGGTTCACTGTGCACTTGGAATCAGCCGCTCCGTAACCATCTGCCTGGCTTACTTGGTGAAGTATGAGGGGCGCACGCTGCGGGAAGCATACTTTGAGTTGAAGAAGAAGCGTCCGATTATTCGTCCAAACGAAGGGTTCTGGCGTCAGCTGATTTCTTTCGAGATAGCAAAGCGTGGACGTGCCACAGTGAAGCTTAGCATGTATCCGATGGGCGCAATTCCTGATGTTTACCGCAGTGCACCGCAGACTGTCAAGATGCGACGATATAACGTGAGTGATTTCAAGAGACCTAATGCTACCTACTGTAAAACACTTTCCACTGCATCTTAATTGCACGATTTTGGAGTGTAGAAATTTTGCAACATTTTAATTATATTGACATTTTTCCCTGGTGTGCATTACTCAGTGATGGGACCAAGGCATTAACTCCCAAGATCAAAGCCAAGGCCGAGACACCAGGCTTCAAGACCAAGGCCAAGGCCAAGGCACCAACCCACAAGACCAAAACCAAGGCCAAAGCATTTAAATTTTAATGCACTGAATACTGAATAGGTCCGAATATGCACACTGTAAAACATGCAATTTAAATGTGAAACCTTTTATTAGGACCAAAAATAGCAATAATTTCACTGATCTGGTGACAGTGAACATCAATCTGATATTTACATTGTGGCATAAAAGTTCAGTAGTCCATATCAACTTATCAACTGCAGTTACAAATTAACGTTGCATGTTGCATCAGGAACATCAGATTCTCAAGCACAGAGTCGTAATTTGAATGGTGTGGGTGCATTATAATGCTGCTGTGTGAGAAACTCATTCTACAAACGCTGATCTAACAGGAACATTGAAAAGGCGAGAAAATAACGGCCTAAGGCAACTGTATTCAGCGTTAGCGAAAAGTTTTAATTTAGACTAATGCGTAGAAATTCGTACGTCAAGGCTCAAGTAAATGTAAGTAACATATTTGCCCAAAACTGTCTAAGAAACTACAAGTGAACTTTTAATTTTTATATCAATATCACAATGATTTATCTAGTGCATATTTTGTTGCATCTTGCGTTGGGAGGTTAGTGTCACCAAGACCAAGACATCAACCTTCGAGACCAAGGCGAAGACACCAAAGAGTAGGGGAGTAAGTTACGGTACCCTGGGCCCCACAGTGTTTGGGGGGCCTCGCCTGTAGAGTATAGAAAGTTAGAAACACATTTTAAAATGTACAATTAACAGTAAGTGACATCATAGCTAGCATAAAAATCAGTTAGCTTGTCGTCGGAAAAATTATCTATTTATAGTAGTGAATAGTGATGGAACAGCAACTACAGTTTAGTTAATTGAATTCGTTTGCCAAATAACCGCAATTTAACAAAATATTGGAACTTGGATTTAACAGAATTTAGTAAATTAACATAAATTTAAGTACGTGCATTAATTTTTTAAACGCACGTTAATTTTTTCAACACCCATTAATTTATTAACGCATTAATTAATGCATTAATTTGACAGTTCTAGTTGTTACTACTGTGTTGTGGAGCATTGCATCAGTGGTTGTTTGCTTGTAGCGTTTTTGAGATGTCTCGCTGATACCGGAATGTTGAATTATTACACAAAAAGGTAACCGAATTACCGGTACTGCATTTCTGTTCTTTTTCATGTTTATTAATTTGTGTTGTAAAGTTGAACTGTTAAATTGTAACCTTAATTTATGTTGGCTTGTTGGATAGTGCTTGCAGTTAGATAGTTAATTTAGAGTCTGACAGTAGTTATTCATGTGTTCAGTGTTCATCAGTCAGTTAGTTACTAAAACATAAATTTTAAGACTAAAACCCTACGAGAGGTCAGATTTTGCCATGCTCTGATGACTTCGGCTGTTGCCATTGATACAGTGCTCTGCTTTCGCGTGCTTGTGATTGTAATTGATGATATTTAGAAAGCTGGGAGAGGATAAGTGTTATGCAGTAAAATACTAAATCGATGTAAACAAGAGATGTATTTGTGAATTGCTGCAGTGTGACTCTGTTGTTTTTGAGCGGACAGTATGGACTGTTGCTCATTTTATCCGTCTCTCTGCTTCAGCGATCTTTCACCATACACCCGAGTGACGACGACGATGGAGATTTTGTTACCGTGTACACATCTACCATTGTTAACCAACAACAGTCGTAGTAGCCGTAGCTGTCGGTAGACTCTACGTTATTCGATGCTATTTCACCAGAGTGAACGAGGTTCTTGTTGTTTATTTATCTACTGTTGTGATTGTGATGTTTAAATTCCAGATCGGCAGTCACGTTTATCGGTGTTCTTGTGTACAGCGTTTTTCACTTAATGACTGCTGTGCTTCAGCACTGCTGATTGGGTACTGGGAATGATATCTGGGCTTGTAACGATAATACAGGTCTGCTTTAGGGATTACCATACTGAAGCAGGTTTTTACAGGCCAGGTGCCCAACCAGCAGTGTTAAAGCACTGAAGGCATTTTTCCAAAGATACCACACTAATGATCTCAAAATATTTTCATGGAGAATTTTGGGGGACCACCCACTAACTCAGGTGAGCGTGGAAAATAGTCGTTTAATGTTTTGTTGTGCATTAAATGACCAAACACGTGTATTCCACGTAGTTTTGATTGGTGTGAAGTGCTGTTCACTGTACCTGAAAGTGCCAGTGACTAGGGACAGTCAAAAATCCCGACATAAAATAGCAAAAAAACGCTACAAACATTAGTGAAAATTGCCAAAATCACGGCAAAGAAACGGCATCAAATCATGGGCTCGAAAAACAATATACAGTGTATAAAACTCAGCATCTAGCATTGACGCCCATCATTACGTGCAGTGCAAGATTTTCATCTGTAAAATTTTGTTGCTGTGCAACATTGAAATACATTATTTCTATGTTGACATCACGTTCTCAACTCGCATATTAAGCCAGTAAATAAAAAAGCACGTGGACTTTGGTAACAAAGGCAAAGTTAAGTATTTTTACGCGCAACAGCAGCAGCTGCTGCAGTGCATCTTAGCCATCGCAATTCTGTCCCTCTGTCTGTCCATTACATGTGTGGATCAGTCAAAAATGACCAGTGCAAGCAAGGATCACCAAATCTTCACTGCCTGGAAGACTCTAGTTTCAGGAACCATAGAGCTTTTCCATAAATGCGAAGGGGTCACCCCGAATGAGGGTGCTAAATGAGAGAGGGGTAGGGAAAATTTGCAATATCCAGCTGATAAAGTGTTGGCGATAGGTGGTGCCCTCTGGTGAGTACGAGTAAAACACTATAGACACTATAGGTGCGGGTCATCTGACATACGATGGTGCACCGCTGTTGCACGTTCCACTTTGCATTAGCAGGGCTTTACTTGTTTTGTTAAAATCACCCAATAAACTTTAACTTGCTGATTAAAGCAAAAATTCTTCTGGAAAATGTAACAACATGCCATTTTGTCTAAAATCACGGCAAAAATGCAAAACACGGCATTTTGGCAAAATCACAGAATTTGATGAAAATCCTGGTTTTCGTGATTTCCTTGTTTGCATGATTTTTTACTGTCCCTGTCAGAGACCGACCTTTGCTCATTATTTGTTTCAAAAGTCAGAAATGGAAACACTTATGGTAAATATGCCATTTAGACTCATCTGTAATTTGGAGCACTGAAACTGTGCATTACTGTTACATGAACAAATTTAGTTAAGTACTATTAACTAGTTAAACATGTTGGTCACTCACTGAAAAGAGATGATGGCAGCATTGATTGACAAACAAGCACTACAATGAACTTTGAGAACCCCTAGAAGGGATTTTGAGACAGAGAAATGTGGACAACTGGTTTCAAGTATAGTTGGAGGGAGATTGAGCAGACTGTAGACAAAGCTGGATGGAGAAAATGTGCAGTTTCATATGCTGACAAGTGGGCTCCAAACGATTTTGCTGCCAAAAATGCCATTTTTCGTTCGTTGAAAAGTGCTAATTTCGTGAAAGATTTTGCCAAAAATCCCGAATTTTGCTAATTTTTCGCCATCTGAACATGCTGTTTTTTCAGCAGTGCATAACTGTAACTTGCTGTTAACTTATTCTGTGAAGGCTTGCCAAAACAGTTCCGAGGCTTTTTGGCTTCCACTTGTCTTTTTGTTTGTTAAAAAGTGCAAACTTTGCCACAAATCCTGAATTTCGCCATTTTTTGCCATCCAAAATTGAGTGCTTGTTATGATAAATAAGCTCCAGAGGATTTTGCCACCATAGAAATACCATTTTTCGTTTGTCAGAAAGTGAAAATTTAGCAAATTTATTCGAAATACGTCAAAAATCAATATTTTTATCATAACCGCCAGTTTTCGTCATTTCGTCAGTTTTTCGTTAAAAATGAAGTCTTTGAGCTTACTGATAAGTGGTACTTTCATCTGGCCATCGATTAGTTAGGGTACAATGCTTGCTTGATATCTTGGCCCTTGGCTGATGTATAGAAACTGCTGACAGTGTGCGGTGTGTGTGTGTGAACTACTGTATCATTGCTTCAGTGACAGTTTTGCAGAACTCACTTCATTGTTACAAGTATGTGTTTTCTTCTTCTTCTGCTGAACAGCTATGCAGAAGGACAGTAGATTAGTGTATCGAGTTAAGTTGGTATATCACTTTATAGTATATAGTGGTGAATCACTTTATGTAGGTACTGGTAGGTATGATCGGATCAGTGCATACATCTATACCAGGGCCACACCGTTCGGTTGCGTGAAAATGGGCAGTGTCCATGTGAATCTTTTCCAAGAAAGCCCCAATTTAAGTGATTTTTCACTAGTTCGGTTTTTCTGCGAAGATTACCAATCTCGCAATGCTATGAAACACATAGTTTAACTTACAGTACTAGCTGCATTAACATTGTGTCATAACTGTCTTGGACCAAAAATTAACTGATAAATACACAGTATCTGCTTACACTTGCACTGAATTCTGATGCTTGTTCATTTCATTGCTCAGCTACAAAGTATTGTATTAGTTGTAATAGTTGATGTCAGTTGATATAACGTTAGAATACGTAGTAGGGCCCATGAAGTTTCCTTAATTGTATTAAAATCTGTTTGACTTCAAAGCAAATATTTTTAAAGAAAGCTTAGTCAAATTTTGTGATTTGTGTGTGTGAATTACGTTATCCAATGTAAGCACAAGCAGTATAATTCCGGTAGTTTTTATAATTACTAGCCCATATTCGCAGACATTTTGGCTGGGTTTTTGTGCTGTCAGAGTGCGTGTAGTTTTTCACATTTTATCGTATTTCTTTCATACATCGCAAGCATCGTGGTGAACTGTCCCAGTGGGCTAGCTGTTGTGCACCACTGATGAGATGATTAACTGATTAATACTATAAGTGTGACTGATCGGCTTGAGTGGCTCTGCTCCATGCTGTGCTGGGTATAGCCCAAATTCCATTACGCCGACTTTGCGACAAAGTCCGGGACAAGTTCGCGACAATGTCGCGGACTTGTCGCGGACACAAATCATGAAAGTGCGCGACACAAATCACGTTGCCGACTTTCATGATTTGTGTCCGTGACTTTGTCGCGAACTTGTCCCGGACTTTGTCGCCGACTTTCCCCGTGCATTGTAACGAGCTAAATTCCATTAGAGCGACACAAACGGGTTTGTCGCGGACTTGTCAAGGACTTTGTTGCAAACATCTCAACATGTCAAGATGGTTTGTGTCCACGACTTTCGTGATTTGTGTCGGCGACTTTCATCGAAACTTTGCAGTTTCATGATTTGTCACCTTTTGTGTCCGCGACTTTCATGATTTGTGTCCACGACTTTCCCCGCGGGGAAGTTTCGGTGAAAGTCGGCATAATGGAATTTGGGCTTATACATACATTTGTTATTTCTGCACATTTGCCAGTTGGCTCGCTGGACCATTATGTTGTTTGTACTACCATGCTTCATTTGTTTTTTTTTGTAAGTTTTAGAATCTCGCTGTCAGTCATATATTGTTAATAACTAGTGTATCGTGGTATTTAGTCTTTATGCCAGTCAACCTACGCTATGTTTATACAGCTGTTTGCCAGCTGGTTGGTTGGTGTCTTAGTTGGCATATTTACGTGTACAGTTTCGAATGCTTTGCAACGTTTTGCAAGCACAGTTTCTGTGACAGGAAAGATGCGGTTCATTGGATATAATAAATGGAGTGGATTAATTGATAGATATTGTTGGCAGAGGTGGATTAGTCTGATAAATTTGGAAGCAGTAGCCTGACGATCAGATTGTATAAGGATGATGACCATAGTAGTGTGTGTTTTATGTCGTTTCTGTCATTGTTTCAGGGTAGATGCAGTGGCATTAATGCGCTAGGATAAGCTCCGTAGTGGCTAGTTTAATCTGTTACTACTTGCAGACCTGTACACCTAATGATGCTGTCATTTGCTATGTTATTGTTTTGTTCTGGCAACAATTTATGTAGCACGTCTGCAGTTATGCTGTTTATTTTTTTGGAGTACTCGAGTAGTCAAGACTTGTGTCCATGCTCTACTACCATTACATAATACTGAATTAGTGACAAATGGCCAGCTGTTATGTTAACATTGTTATGTCATGCTGATGGTTTGTACACAAACTGCCGTTGAAATTGTTGCTTATTTATGAACCCCGGTATCAGTTATATTTATTTGCTGTATATTTTTGTTCATTTTGTGTTTTCTGTTATTCTGAGTCTGTGTATGTTGTTAATCGTGCTATGGACTACAATTATAAATTCTGATGGACGTTTGAGACATTTTGAGAAGTACTATGGAGAAACTGTGAGATTTAATAGAGTTTGTGCAGTAATAAAGCACTTTGTGAAGATTTACACGGATGATTTGAACTGCTGATTTTGGATGTTTTTTCTTCTAGAAAGTCCAGTTTTTTTAGCATATTTACAGTTGACTGGAAACGTCGTTTAGGTACTTAAATTGTGCTCTATTTGTAGTTATGTTGAGTTTGCTTAGGCCATTGTAAACATGCAAAATGTGGGTACAATATTTAGTATATATAGTAGTTAATTTTAGTTGTGTTTTTAGTTTAGTAGGCTAATTTTCATGTTCAGTGGATGTATTTCTAACAACCTGAAGCATTTACTGTTTGCATTCAGCAATAAAATGTTTGGGATTTTCCAGGGGGATTGAACTGCGTCATGTTCTTTGTTTTCTGTTCGCTATTTATATGTTTCGTTAGCTGCTCGAAGCAGGGTTAATTTCTTTGTCTCTGGCAGTGGTTATGTGTAAAATTAAATTGTTGCATTTTTCCTTACAGAAGTCTAGCAGAATTTCCCATGTTGGAGGTAGGCAGTGCAGGTAACATGGTCTTCAACAAGTGTGGGATTCTGCTAAAACATTTTTGCCAAGATTTGTGTGACATTTTTGTTGTGCATGTAACTACTGCCCCCCCTGTATATGTACATGTAACTTTGTATAGAGCATGCGTCAGTAGAATAGTTTCTAATGCTTAGAGGAGTTGGTGTTGTGTATAAAAAGTATCTGAGTATCAGCTACTCTGTTGCAGTGCTGCAGTATATTTTATTACCATGCGCTACTCACTTGACCGATAATAATAATATCATACTTAACGCAGGGTAATCATGCCTTCAGAAAAAAAACGGTGGTAATTTTTCCTCATTTTACGGTGCCTTGAGGAAGCTGTGTTTTGGCCAGGAATTTTGTGCAACTGAAACGGGACTGGAAAATCGGTTCAAAGAATCTTACTTACTTAGCACTTAAATCCTCTGGTCCTTGACCGGACAGTGGGCAGCAAGAGTTGGCCATCTGCTTCTGTTCTGTTTGTAGCCACAGCCCAGACGCTGGATTCAAAGAACCTAGGTGACATATATAAATGAAACGCGTCACATGCTTTATGTAGATCAAGCAGTCGGATGGTTTTTGGAAACAGTTGGCCGTAATTACTGCAGTTGAGGTGAACATATGTTACTGCAATGATTGAGGTTAAAATCTTTCTCGGAAATGTCTGATTGCTTATTTGTGTTTATTTTTTTGCTGTCATCGATTTCGGTGAGTGAATCGTGTTTTTGTGAGTTTTATGCAGAGAAGTGAAATTTTAGTCTGCAAATGGGCCAGAATGATTCTAGGCTTCATCCATATTTGGGAAGTGTAACACCCATTTTGAATTTCTGCACACATCAGTCTGGAAAAATTGTAGAATTGTAGTGCCCTTATTTTATAATTATTCTGGGCCAAGCAGAATTTAGTGAGACATTCACGTACATTTTAATTTGTTGTGCCCCAGACTGAGATTTTGGCTTCTGTTTCTGTAACACCCCACAGCAGTAACTAGTCTCGAATGGACTGTTTGCATTTTTGTGCATTTTTACATTAGCATAGATGTTATATTGAGTGGCAAATGCAAGTTTGATAAAATACATTATCAAAAATCAAATGCAGTTATTTGCTACCAGTTGCAGATTCTGCATACTTAATGAGCAACGTTTCTTATACTAATTTCAAAAAAAAATATCCGTGAACTCTGAAAAAAGTTCAGAGGTACTAAAGTTATGGTTTTAACAGGTCTAATGCGTAATTGATGTTGAGTAAATGATTAATTTGGTGAATTCTGCAGATTTGAGAATGAAAAGCCGCCAGATCCACACGTGTACATATCAACAGAGAAATTCTGTTTGTCATGTTATAACCACGTTTGATCTCAAACTGAATAAAATACCAGAATAATTTCTATATTTTTCTTGAACTTCCTGATCTCCCTGGACTTATTTTTGTATCAGTGATGTTGAGTAATTGATTAATTTGGTGGTGCAAAGCAAACGTGCTTTTTTACTGTTATCAGTTTGATTTGCTGATTTTTGTTATTAAGTCAGTACCAGGTTTAACACTTAGCTGCTTTGGTAGAGTGCTCATTATATATCATTGCTGTTCGTCATATTGTTGACCTTCTTTTCCATAGGTAATGGAGTGATTTTAGTACCGCGATGTTACAAACACGTGTGCAGTGAGTGCTGAATGTTAATTAGGATTTTTACTGAGTTCTGGTCCACTCTGCCATTCGTTGATGTTACATGATGTAGATTTCAAATTAAAAGACGTCGTTCTGAAATATTTTCTGTGTGTTAAAACATCTAATCGCTAGGGCCTCATTAAGGTTGTATGTTATGTTAACAGCTTAAACGTACTTAAAATTCTTTTGAAGAATAGGCCTATGTAAAAAGCCACCTACAGTGCTAGTGTAAAAAATATGATATGTATTAAAATACAACTGTACTGGTGTTAAGGTTACACGGCAGCGGATGCGCCAGTCAGCAGGGGTTTTCTGGAATTTGATGGTGGTAGGGAGCACATGGCTGGGATCTAGTCTGAGTTGTAGAAGAGGTACAATGGGCTGGTTTACCATTATCCCCATGTTCATGTCTATATTAGACCTAATTCACACGAACACAGACGCAATCTGGCAACTGACTTGCTAAATTGCAAAAAAAAGTAGAAAATAACACAACACTATTTAGTCGTTTTCTCCAGTGATAGTAAGCACCCCCTCCCTGTGAGCTATTAGTGTGGTTATCAGCAGAGGAAGCCATGGGATGATGTACGAAAGTTGGGAGTATTAACTTTTTAGGGGGATGTGGAAAACTCTGTGACCGCCAACGGTCACCCAATGAACACAGAAAACAAACTTTCCGCCACACGTAAATGGCACACGATTTCACCCTTATCTGAGCTAGTCATGCAGTAGTCTACACTGTGTCCCTAAAAACGTCCCACTTTGTGATTGTCTATATCTTCGCCAAAAATTAACCGATTTTCAAAATACTTTCACTGATGCATTCCGTGGACAAATAGCAATAAAGTGATTATTGGATATCCCGCCACACATTAACTGTGTCGCTACACTACCTTGTGAAACATAAGTGCAAGAAAAACTAACAATAATAGACAGCAAACGTGTTTGTAAACAAAATACACTTCTGGACAAAAATGCTGTGAATGATCTGTACGATGCTACACTTTGTTAGATCCTTTTTGGATATTTGGCGTATTGAACGATATGCTTGTTTCTGGCCTTTGTGGTATAGAAAGCCTACCATTTCATCCACAGTGATCACGTTTACTTCAGTACGTGTATGCTTCAGTAAGTTCAGTTTAGCGGTCTCATGCTTTTGGTTGGTGCTGCGTGTTTCTCAAATCAGTGTTAATAACATTCCCACTCTTTCCCTGTTGCAGGCTGTCCCGGTCTATCTCTAGCGATTTCGGCGCAATTCGCTCTTGAAATGTGTCTTTGAGGCCAAAATCGCTGAAAAATCCATAAAAAAGTCCTATTTTGCGTTCATAGTCATGCAATGTCATTGAATTTGGTGGCAATCGAAAGCCAGTGTACGACTTCCTATTAGTGATTAAGCGACTTATTGGCTAAAAATCGCAAATTTTTTCCACCCTCTCTCATTTAGCGCCCTTGTTCAGGGTGACCCCCTAATTCGAATTTATGGGAAAGCTTTTCGGTTCCTAAAACTAGAGTCTTTTAGGCATCCTGGCTTGCATCATTTTTGACTGAATCACCCATGTGACAGACAGACAAACGGACAGAATTGCGATGGCTAAGATGCGCTATAGCAGTACCTGCTGTCGCGCGTAAAAATGACATCAACTCACAGAAAAACGTCTCGTATAAGCTGTATGAAAGCAAATTATTACTGGCCAATTTTACATTATGAACTACAAGAAATGGAAGCTTGATGTCACGACACATCGGACCCAAAGGACACTCGTCTAAACCATCAATAAAAACTCAATTAAATGTACTTAAACAAGCATCGTGGTATAAAAAAGTAATGCTAAATGTGTTTTTGCTAAATGCGTTTTTTCTTCGAGTTTCCTTTTTACTGTTCTGTGCGTTGTTTACTTCTTTCAATCTGTGAAAAGCTGTAATCACATCTGAAACAAAAAAAATACATTTACAAAATGTTTTGAGTTTCGTTTACATGTAAACTAAACAAAAACACATCTAAATAAACGTTGGAAAACTAGGCATATTTTACATTAGGCTAAAACATGTTTACGTGTAAAACATTACACAGCCTGAAGACAGCAGCGGTTGCGTGTAAAATAAAGCATTGCAAAAACGTTTCAGGGTTGGCGTTTGGTCGGTCACGCTCGTCAGGCTTTGAAGATCAACTTAGTAAATTCCTGGGGAAAATTTAGGTAGGAAATTTAGGTAGGAAAGTGGTCGACTTAGGAAGAACTTAAGAAAAACCTAAAAAAGATCCTGGGAACAACCAGACGCCCCAACTGGAACTTAGAAGGTTCTACTTCTACGAGGAAAGGCAGGGACAGCGAAAGGGAGAAGGGAAGGGAAAGGAGGGTAAATAATTTTTTTTAAAAAGGGAGGAAAAAACGATGGGAAGAAAGGGGGAGAAAGAGAGGTGAGGCCTCCAATTCACTTTTCTGGCTACGCCACTGACAGAGTGCGTTAGTTGTTGGTGGATGGTTCGTCGTCGTCGTCGTCATGGTGATGTGTGATGGAGGTCGGTGTCTCGGCGATCAGACTGAGGAGCCTCTTTGAGCGCGCCTTCGTCGTGGTCGCTAGCAGTATGCCGCTGTCCGACCGCACCGAGCGCTTCTTCATCTGAAACTGAGAATCTCTCTGCTGCTGCTCGCTCATGTCCTCCACCGGCTCCGTTGTCGACTCGTGCGGCATCTGAAGGCGCGTATACAGAGTGACAAAAATGTAATCTACTGAAATAATAACTGCGCGCTCCGGCTACATATGCACGCTCATTATGAAGAGTTCTAACAATTTTAAGTTTATGTCGTTTTCTGTGTTTTGTGTGTTCCATATCAGGTCTTTCTGTAAAGGCTAAACTTTCTGTTCCATTATTGCGTGTATGTGCATTGCCTGTAAAGGCCGTCCCCGAAATGATCCATACTGTGTCGGGCTGGACATCAAACCCTACTCACTCACCCACTTTGGCTTTCATTTCATTTCACTTCATTACATTTCTGTCGGTCTTTACACACACACACACACACAGACGGACAGGTATAGGGTTCGAGGCCAGCGTTTTCAAGGCCAAGGCCAATGGTGTTCGAAGCCAAGTAGGCCAAAGCAACTAAGTGAATAAGTGAGTAAAGTAAGTAAAGCAAACATGACAATTTCAACTGCGCATCGAAAGCTAGTTTACTAACATTCAAATCGTAGTGAATTGTAAAAATGCTCAGACAAACATATACACTGTGTCCCAAAAACATCCCCAACATTATTGATCGTAACTTGAATAAAGATTAGCAGATTTTCATAATTTTCAACAGAAATATTTTTGACACAACTGGCTATTAAATAAATGTTTAGCTTCCACCTCACCCAACGTCTGCATTTGCACTACTTGGGGAAATCAGACCAAGCATAATACGTGTTAAGATGAATGGAAAAATGTCAATAAATTCCATCTATCCTAATCTGTAGGCCTCAACAACTGGTCTATTGCAGGGTTTGACTGTCATGCAGCAGTGTGTCTACCAGATTAAGTTTAGGAATGTTTGTGAAATCAAGATGCAACTGGTATAGCTTGCATTGGTCTGGAGCACAACTTTATCGATACTGGTGTCAATGAATGGAGAAAGTGTCTCCTTGCTCGTGTTCGCATAGTGGGCCAACACTTTAAGCAATTTTACTGCAGACAGTTAAAAAATGGACAACTGGGTGAAATGTTAGCCAAAGTGCCAAAAATGTGAACAAAATATGTTTTTACGCGTTATGTTAATTAAGCAATCATACCGCATTTGATAAAAAAGTGATATTTCGCTCGTTGTGTTTTCCTTAGGTAGTGCAAAAACAGACGTTAGGTGAGGTGGGAAACTAAACGGTCATTTGATGGCAAGTTGTATGAGGAATATTTCTACCAAAAATTATCAAAATCTGATAATTGGTTTTCAAGTGACAGTCGAAAATGTCGGGGATGTTTTTGGGACACAGTGTAGTTTCAATGTTTCAGACTAGGTATCCAGTACTTCAAGAGTAGCTATAACAGTCGAACTAAGAAAAAAAAGTCAGCACAGTATCAGTGTCATTGCACACTTTACAC
>Ga0209367_1002220_pt1 | contig 25373 bp, 21 predicted proteins | sample WorMetLIZISLAND2_FD_187412 | JGI IMG/M metagenome (GOLD analysis project Ga0209367, IMG submission 187412) | Marine gutless worms symbiont microbial communities from Max Planck institute for Marine Microbiology, Germany - Olavius geniculatus... ... | reverse complement strand
GTTTAGTTGATCGCGCCATTGGTCAGTGGCGTCGCCGGTTTCGATGCGTCGTCCAGCAGCAAGGCGGACACATTGGAAATTTGATGTAAAAACTGTAAAAAATGTGATTTTTACACAATAACTGAGACAACAAGCGCGTTGTTTCTGTTGTTAATTTTTAAAAATGTGTTGTTACAAAAGTCGTCTTGTTTTAATTGTTGTTTACAAGACACTGATATTTCACGAGGTAGTGTAGCGGCACATTTAAGGTGTGGTGGGATCTGTAGTGACAGTTTCATTACAAATTGTCTCCTGATTCTGACAGTAAAAGAATTTTGAAAATCGGTTAATATTTGGTGAAGTTATGAAGTGTACAAAAAAACTGTGCCATTTTTAGGCCCACCCTGTAGGGCTACGTACCTTCTGTACTAGTCTACCATAATTTATGCATGAAATTGTAGATACCGAAATAACGACCAATCTGTAAGCCTAATCCGGAAACGGGATCCCGGGATTACAAATTTCTCAATCCCGGATCCCGGGATTGAGAATCAATCCCGGAATTGCAATCACTACTTTTTAGGCGCGAAAGCAGCTACTGTTTGCACAGTGATTCGGGGCCCGAAAAGTAAGATCTAGTTTGTTTGGGATAAAAATCTGATAACTAATTCACTTATTTTACCCCAAATTTAAACAAGTAATTTGAGCAAAGCTCACGAGACGCGCGAAAGCCTATAGCAGTTTCGGTTCAGTAGTCACCCATCGCAGTACTAACCGGGCCCGGCGTAGAGTAACTTCGTTTCAGTCGAAACGCGTTACCAACTACGCCACGCCACCAACACCAGTACCGTGGCGCCACCTTGTGAATGATATAGACTTGCGCAGCCCGAAATCTTTGAAGTCTTTGACGCCCGCCTGCGCCAGGCTCCATGAACCTAAAGGGTCGGGACTTAGACTGCTGAAATCTACGTTTAATGCTGAAAATTTCATACGCAGGTTGTCTTGGTCTAACTCCAGCCATTTCGTCGCAATTCAGTATTGAAATGTGCGCAGCATTCAAATATTGCGAAAAATTCACTGAAAACCCCTTTTGGGGAGGTTCAAGGTCATTCAAGGTCATCGACGTTGACAACAATAAAAAGCCTGCCACCAGTGCTTGTTATGATAAGCAGCATGTCTGTGTCTATCTGCAACCGTGTTCACGCTACACGAGATAATTGCGGTAAAATAACCACTTTTAGGGGGGTAACTGTCTTTGACGCCCGCCTGCGCCGGCCTCCTTGAACCTAGGGGGTCGGGACTTGAACTGCTAAAATCTACGTTGAATGCTGAAAATTTCATATGCAGATTGTCTTGGTCTATCTCCAGCCATTTCGTCGCAATTCAGTGTTGAAATGTGCCCTGCATCCAAAAATTGCGAAAAATTCACTAAAAACCTCTTTATGAGGGGTTCAAGGTCATTCAAGGTCATTTGATGTTGATAAATCCAAAAAGCCTGTCACCAGTGCTTGTTATGATAAGCAGCATGAATGTACCTATCTCCTACCGTTTTCACATTATTCGAGCCAATAACGGCAAAATGATGTTTTTAGGGGGTACCTCTCTTTGACGCCCTCGTTCAACCCAATGGCACGAAATTTTGTCACGATAAACGAGAGACCAGTGGTAGCCCACAGTGAAAATTTCGTGTTTCTAGCTTGCACCGTTTTGATACAGTCCACGAGTGTGACAGACAGACAAACAGACAAACAGACAGACGGACAGACGCCCAGACGATGGCAAAGACGCGCGAAGCATTCTGCTTTCGCGTAATAACGACTATAGCTCGTGCAAGTTATAAGCATAGTTTACGCGAAAATTAAAACAGCGTTTTTGCATTTGTTGGTGGTTTGCTGCAGTGCGTGGTATTCAACTGTTCGGACGGACTGGATTACAAGGCGATGGGCAAGTTCTTCAAGGGTCTGGCACAGGCCGGTGCGTGGGCGTGTTTCGACGAATTTAACCGCATCGAACTGGAAGTGCTGTCGGTTATCGCTCAGCAGATACACTGCATCCAGACGGCCATCGCTGCAGGCGTCAAGAAGTTCGTCTTCGAAGGCACCGAGCTCGTGCTGAACCCGACCTGTACCATATTCATCACGATGAACCCCGGATACGCTGGCAGACAAGAATTGCCGGACAATCTCAAGGTCTGGCTTCGTTTAAAACGGTATAGGCTTAGCTTTTCTTTTTATTTCTCGTTCGCGTTTAACAGGTAGCTATGCCGACTTTAACTTTGGCGACTTTTTTGCACGTGGCACTCCTTCAAGGCGTCAGGTTAGTGACTCTGCGATGTGAAATAAATCGCGAATATACTGAGGTCACTGATCGGCATCAAATCGGCCCAATTCCGTTACGTACTGACTTTTGGTCTTAGGCTAAATATATTTTGGCGTTTGATATATTGCAGTTATTGTGGAATGTTAAACCGTTTGCAATGTTCAGGTGCTGTTTCGTACCGTTGCGATGATGGTTCCTGACTATGCACTGATTGGCGAAATCTCGCTCTATTCTATGGGATTCATCGATGCCAGAAGGTAACAGTTATGAGTTATATTTGTTCAGTGAAATCTTATAATCGTAATCTGCTATTACAGTAGTGACACTCAGGCTAGTAGAAATACAACAGGGTAAAATAAACTGGAAAAAGATTTGAATAGGCCTATGTCGCATTGAATTGATGGTAAAATTTTTAACAACACCGGCGTTTTATTTGCTTACTTTTGGTTTTGTCAGCAGATTGAGAATCAGCTAAATGATGGTTGTTATAGGTTTTTTGCTCAAATTTATATTAGCCGAGAAAGTAAATGACATCAAACAGAATTTATCTTTTAATGTTTAGTTAGCTCACGTATATGCGTCAGCATGCCGATTAATAACATGATGTATGCTGAACTACTGTCTGGAGTGGGATAAGTGACTTTTAAACGACATACAAGCTATGTTTGCAGCAGTTATCGTCATGCCACCAGTATGACTACGATTTGAAATTTGTCATAATTGTTGTAGTTGTAGTAGTAGTAGTAGCAGTGGCAGTTGCAGCCGCAGCAACAGCAGTAATAGTAGTGGTTTGTATTAGTAGTACCGGGTGTTCGGTTGTGTTCAGCTTGGCACAGAAGATCGTGGCTACGTACAAGCTATGTTCAGAGCAGTTATCGTCTCAACACCACTACGACTACGGCATGAGAGCCGTCAAGTCTGTGCTGACTGCAGCCGGCAATCTTAAGCTGAAACACCCGGACCAAGACGAATCTGTTCTGCTACTCAAGGCTATCATGGACGTCAACATGCCCAAGTTTCTTGCTCAGGTTCAGCGATATTGTTCACTGTCTGCTCAGCCTCCTCCTCTCAGCGAGATTGGAAATAAGTAGTAGCATAAAGGCTACGGGATGAAAGCCTAGAGTGGCTGATAGGCCCGTCGAGAGCCACAGCGGGGCCCGGGAAAACATTCTCGAGCGGTCCCTCCGGGAAAGAAATTTTTGAATTTTTTTTTCAGAATAGCGCATTCTGGTGAACTTTATATTTTCGAGCGACGGCGGAGACCTCCAAACGTCACGGAGTCCGGGGTAACTTATCCTTTTACATTTCCTCTTTTTTTCGACGGGCCTAGTAACTGATTGGAGCGGCGATGTGCCTGCTGGCTGCTCCGCGGGTTTAGACCAATAATGTTCGCTGACGTTGGCAGTGGATGGCCGCATAGTGCACGGCGGTATCATTAGCTTATGCCAATTAGCTGCAACTTTCGAGATTGTAAAGCGCTTCAGGCCACGACTCTGACTCACGCAAGCAGCGCTGTATCGAGTTCAACGTAAAAGGTAAAGGTGGAAGTAGGAAAGCTTTCACAGAACTAAGGAGCATCACCTCTCATATGGGATCATACAGTGTTACCTGCCGCTCGATACAGGTGAACGTGCCCCGCCATAACCCCAGCCAGACACGCTGGTACTCAATTTACCTATAGAGGGATGGAAGTACCATACTTATTACATTTTAATAAATACATTATTTTCCTTTACAAAGTGTATATTCAGAGCAGTTGTTTCGATGTATTCGTGTTTCTGTCGAACCCCGCTGTGTGTCGCCACTGCAGGACGTGTCGTTGTTCGAGGGAATCATTTCTGATCTGTTTCCTGGTGTTGAGTTACCGCAGCCGGACTACGGCGTCTTTCTCGAGGCACTCAAAACGTCTATCGCCAAGCGGCGTCTCCAGCCTGTACCCTGGTTTATTGAGAAAATCATTCAGGTATACACTAGATCTAATCATCATATGACCAGTCTCCAGCTCTAGTTAATTATTCCGTCATTACAACTCAGCATTCTGCTAGCATGCCTTTCGTTGTTCAAGCGCTTCATACACGTATCTGGTGTTCTCTTTCCCAGCTTTCTATCGGATTTGGGGAAGCATCGTGAGCTTTCCCAGCGCCCTAGCCGAAATTGAATTTTGTGTACTGTACTTAGCCATAAAATCTGGCTTCTCGAGACTATTAATTTTCTTTCGAAAATGATAACAGAGAGTGGTGACAGATAGACTAAAACAATCAAAATTTTCCCTGCAGGTCTCCCAGAAGTAAGGGAACGCCGTCCCCCTTTAGAAAGAAGTCGGGGAACAACGTACCCCGCGTTCGCTCTTAATTTAATCACTACTGATATGCTTAAGGTTTTTTTTTGGTCCAGATATATGAGATGATCCTGGTGCGGCACGGGTTGATGATCGTGGGTGAGCCGCTGGGTGGTAAAACTCAAGCGTACCAGGTGCTCGCCGACGCGCTGACAGACCTGCAGGAATCACAGCTGATGGAGGAGTACAAAGTCCTCTACCGAATCATCAACCCCAAGGCGATCACGATGGGTCAGCTGTACGGACAGTTTGATGCCGTCTCACACGAGTGGACCGACGGTACGAGCTTCAGCGGCGGGTTGATTCCGCTAAATTATTTTCGAACTAGAAAGGACAGAAGCGCAGGATTGTAGTTTGTGAATTTAAACATGACGACCCGTCATTTTTCCGCGCTATAGTTTGTTGTGTATAAATACATTGTGATTCTCAAAAGCGTACTTTATTTACGATGATAAGTTAAAAGTATTGATCGTAGGAACCAAGAAAAACTAATCAATGCATGCGATAAGTCTGACCCAGAAATTTCCCAGCAGGTCCGTGTAGAGCAGCCTGGTGCGTTTCAGTTATAGGGTGTTTACACGATCCAGCAAACGTCCAGCATTAGCACGTGTATTTTGAATACATTTGCTGGAAGCTTGCTGGACGTTTGCTGGATCGTGTAAACACCCCATTAACGACTGCGAGAAAACGACTGCATGTAGTCGCTCCAATCTTCGTTCGGTTGGTCGGCGTGATATGTTCGTTCTTTGCTCGGCCGACGGAGTTTCCGAGTTGCATCGCCACTCATCTGGAACAGTCTGCCTTGGGATCTGCACTCTACGACCATCAGTCGTGGACAATGCAGAGTTTGGCTGAAAACTCATTTTCTTAGCCAGGCGTACGCAACGGACCTCTGAAAAATTTCATTTTGAAGAGTGTATAAACTGAACTGAACTGAACTACGTACTGTGCTAAGCGTGCGGGTCCATAATGCAGAAACGAGTCGATTCCAGAGTCCGTTCAGTAAATGTTTAGCGCCAGCAGCATTTATTGTACGGTAGAATTGCTTGCTGCTGATAATATGATTTTGAAAATGCCGATAACATGAAGGTGTGCTGGCGAACACGTTTCGTGAGTACGCGTGGAACATGACGTTGGATCGCAAGTGGATTCTGTTTGACGGACCGGTTGACGCCGTCTGGATTGAAAACATGAACACTGTACTCGACGACAATAAGAAGGTTTGTATAGGTTTTAGCACGGTTCTCGGTGTATTATGCGGGTGTAACGAGACACAATACAGTGTAGATCGTGTTGAAACGCATCTATCTCGTGGCCGCGATCGACGGCGTGTTCTGCCTGGACGCACGTGTGATATACAAACGGGAGACGCTATCAGTCGTCACGCTTGAGTGGAGTGAGATTATGCGGCACATACAGACACTGCAGTGATAAGTGAGAGATAGGAGGTACAAAACTATTGAATGGTTTGTGGAAGTCAGATATCAGTGTAGTTTACACAGTTTCACAAGCCATGTTGAATTGCATTTTTAGCGGATACGTCCCTGTCATCAGCGGCCAGCAGCAATTCATCAAACGCCTTTGTAACAGCGGTCTCATGGTAGTGCTGTGATACTGACGGTAGGCGGACTGTCTCGGCGTTGTTGTCTAGAAAAGCCTGAAGTCTTCTGTACAATCTTCTCCATTAGTTTAGACACCGGCCTGAAATTCTTTGGGTCGCCGACATCACGTCGTTTTTTTGCAATGGACGGACCATTGTTGACTAGGTGCCAAAAGACGGGAACTAGAGATAGAAAAAAAACTAAAATGGAAACTACCGGAAACCAAAATTAGAGAAAAACTTAAACGAAAAGCAGATTTACTGATCGTGGCTGTGTGCAGTGGCTTTGTGACTGTGGGTATGGGGCAGTTGCCCCTCCCCCTTTCTCCAAATTTTAGGCTGTTGGAAAATTGTCGAATATCTTTTTCTTGTCGAAAAATTTTTGTCCGAAAATGCAAAGTTTGTGGCATACAATTCTCCATTTTTTTTTAAATTTTGAGTTAAAACAAAATTTTAAGCACCCTATTGGAAACTTTTAAAAACTGTTTGTCGGAATTCGTTTGAAAATCTGCAGCAGTGTCTGCCGGAAAATTGCAGCTTCTTGTCTTGCCTAGTTTTTTGACCGACGACGCTGCTGGCTATGTGATGCGTGCAGCTGTGCCTGATGAGCGGAGAGATAATTCAGATGTCGGTGAACATGAACCTGATCTTTGAGCCGGCCGACCTCGAGCAGGCGTCTCCAGCTACTGTCAGTCGGTGTGGAATGATCTATCTGGAGCCCGACCAGCTCGGCTGGAAACCGTTCCGAGACTCTTACATGCAACACGAGGTCTGCGCTGAATATATTTTCACATTGACTATCATAGTCATAATGAGAACAAATGTATGGCCTTATGGTCTTGAAAAAGAGCAGAATTAAGGCATTGTTGCAGCGTTTATAGTTATTGGATTTATTCGTGACAGTGCATTTGTTGCATGGTTATGACTTCCAGTATTGGTGTTCTATAATTTTTATTTGTCTGTTTGTTTTAAAGGTGCAAGTGGTCTGGTGTTCAGAATTTCGGACTCATAACTTTCAAGTTGCGGTTCGAATCTTACCATAGGTTATTCATTTTACAACCAACTGTGAGCATGTTGCTAACTTACATCCCGTTTACACGATCAAGCGTTGTTTGCTCGATGTCTGCTCGATGTTTGCTCGATCGTGTAAACGGGATATTACTGTGTGCTCAGGTCAACTCAGCGTCCTACCCTCAGTAAATTAGTAGTAGCTTACGGGCTACAGGGTACGAGTCTAGTGTGGCTGATTGGGGCGATGTTATGTCCGCTGGCTGCACCGCTGGTCCAACTGTTCGCTGGCGCGGGCAATGGACCTTCGCATAGTGCGCTGCGGTGTCATTAGCTCATGCCAATCAGCTGCCACTTCCAAAATTGTAAAGCGTTTCTGGTAACAAGAGGGAGATGAGCACCCCCTCTCCTACACTCCGGGGAGGGAGAACACGGCTCGTTTTACCTTTTTACTTTGCTTGCAGTACGCCGTGCTGGGATGTGGTTGTGCAGCTGCCTAGCACGGTGACGCAGGAGCACCGTGACATGCTGCGTGATCTGTTCGAATGGCTGGTCCAGCCCTGCCTAGACTTCATCCGTCACAGCTGCAAGATGCTCGTCCAGACCTCGACCAATCACCTCGTCGTCATGATGCTTCGTCTGTTTCACTGCCTCCTCGACGAGATCATTCACTCCGGCGAGCCGGGCTACGACACGCTCACCTCGCCGCAGGTCATTGTCACTGAATTGTGACCTTTTCGCCCTTTTGTCTTTTCGCCGCCTGGCTGATTTACCTCTTAACTTGTTTGCCCCCTTGACTGATTTGCCCCCTGGTTCGTTCGTCTTCTGGCTCGTGCGCTTCCTGGCTTGTTTTGAAATTGTCGAAGGTGCGGAGGCGAACAAGCCAGGAGGCAAATCAGCTAGTTACAAGGGGCGAACGAGCTAGGAGGCGAAAAAAACAGGGGGCGAATGAACCAAGGGGCAAAACGACTAAGAGCCGAAAAAGCCAGACACCATCTCACTAGCGGCGTCGCACGTTAAAAAGTACGCAAGACAGGACCAGGTAAAAAAACCATGTAAACGGGGTATTACTGTGTGCTCAGGTCAACTCAGTCTCCTACCCTCAGTAAATTAGTAGTAGCTTACGGGCTACAGGGTACGAGTCTAGTGTGGCTGATTGGGGCGTTTCTTAGAGAAACAGCAAATAAATTTCTGACGGAGAAGATTGCGGGTGCTCCACGTTTTAACTTTTTCCGTAATTTTCTCAAAATTGGGATTTTAGCATTTTGCATTTGTTGGACGAAAATGTTTGACCAGGTGAAAATTTTTCGACAGTTTTCCAGCAGCCAAATATTCAGGGGCCCTTTACTTCCTGCCAAATATCGTCAAATCTCACAGTCCGCTGAATGTCGTTAATGTGAATTTTTTCTGTATAGTTTGCTGACAGGGCCAAAGTGTCTGCAAATCGACGCCCACTGGAAGCGTTTCCCAGCGCTCTCCGCAGTGGCTCAGAACTCCAGTTGTGTTTTGAAAAGTCATCTGAACAAAGAAACAGAAAAACGAGAAAAAAAAACAAAAAAAATAAAACGAGAGGATGGGACGGAGAAAGGGAGAGAGAAACGGGGAAATTTGCTCTACTGGCACAAGGAAGATAGACGCGCTTCATTAATAAGTCGAATGGGAGGTAAATATATGCTGCAAAGTGGCATGTTTTTCGATCATTTTGATTGAATTTTGGGTTTGTTGCGCCGTTGCTGGAGAATCTCTTTTTCCGAAAAAATTTCTGGTAAACCATACCTTTGTAGCCACAGTGAAATGGCAAAAAGGTATGAACAGCATGTATTTCGTATATATCACAGTTATTACTTTCGAACTGGTTGTGGTCGGTGTTTATAGATTCTGTTCTGGCTGCAAGGGTTTTTTCAGTTCGCAATCGTCTGGTCGCTGGGTAGCACCATTACTGGCAACCATCGCAAGAAGTTTGACGAGTTCTTTCGTACAATCATCGTCGGCGGCTTTCCCGAGCACCCCAAGCCAAAAAGTTGTAAAATATCAAAGGTATTTCTGCTGCTGTGGCACTGTTATTATTGTCATGTTATTCATTTTAATTATTCTGAAATGAATTACTGCATAGGCCTATCTGGCGTATTTCTTATGTATTAAGTTTTTTCTGGGTAATTAACTTTATGGTCAGTTGTACTTTTAAAAAAATTTTAATGTCAACTGCTATACTTAAACTGTGTCTGCATTTCTAAACTACCATATTTGACTTGGCAGCCGAGAGTTGACGAAGCATTGTAAGAATTTTGATGCAAATACGGTGAATCAGGTGGCCGTATTTTATGCAAGTTCTTGCATCCAGATAATTCACGGCAAATTTTGCCGTATGCAACTACAGATGGGTATGTACCGTCGAGGCTATGATGGTAGGCTGAATCAAAAGTGATAGATTTAACAAAAATCAAAATTAGTCAAGTTGGCGTCTAATAGTAGCCTAGTTGCATATGCATCAGCGGCAGTAGCAGTCTGAACATACAACCGGTAGGTTGTAGCTTATTACAAGTGGCGGCGGGCTCTGTGCCCGTCTGATTGGCTAGCAACTTTCGTTTGGCTTTTGACTAAACTGCTGGTGTTTTACGATGTTGTTCACAGACTGCTGAGTGATCATTGACGGTGGCTATATTAATCATTAATTATATCTGAATCTGAGTCATTCGACATTTTAAAGTCAAAATTACAAACACTGCATGACAAAGATTGTTTGGGCAACATCTGTCCTATTGACTCCGGAGGCCGAGCCACTTCCCCTGGGGAGGCCTCATCCGGTGAGTTATCCGGTGAGTTATATTGCATGTTGTATTGGAAGAATAAACTCTACCGTTCTCTTGTCGTGTGTTGCGTGCGTAGAACAATACGTTTCCAGAGCGCGGCTCCGTGTTCGACTTCATGTTTGAGAAGCGCTCAAGTGGCGTCTGGCTGGAATGGATGGAGACGATTGATCAGACGGCCGCCGGACAAATACCACCAAATTTCACAGTCTGTTCTCATCCCATTTCTTATCCAATCTTCCGTTTCAAGCGAGTAAGTTAAGTAATAAAATTTGAAAGGCGCAGATTTGATCGTCAGTCGCAATGCACCGCGATCTCAAAACCCGGACAAAAGTGTTTTAGCAGCTGCTTGAACTGTTTAAAGTCTTGTCTCAAACGAGCTGGAAGCTTGGTTTGCAGCTTCACAAGTCATAGCATCGTAAGAAATAGCATTTGTTTCGATTTGTTATGCATTAGGGGCCTATGTATTATACACCACTTAAATGTTTGCACTGCTTTTTGCTATTGTTAGGCTGCTTCGCTGAAAACATAAGCAATGCCGGCTGTTGCCACCGTAACGTGATCTATCATTAGGGTCAACTCAGCCTTCCATCCCTCCGGGGTAGGTAAATCGAGTACCGGCCTGCTTAGTTGGGGTTAAGGCGGGGCGCGTTCACTTGTGCTGGGTGGCAGGTAACACTGTGTGATCCAGTATGGCAGGTGATGCTCCGTAGCTCTGAGATGGTTACTTTTTAACTCTATATTAAACAACAACTTATAACCTTTGGTGATTACTATTATTAGACAGCCTGTAGTAACTCGGCAACGCTCTAATCCAACGCTACAATCGCCAACGCCTTATACCACTTTGCCTTTTGTGAAATAACGTTTACATTTTACGGTGAGACCGTTTATTGCTAAGTGACTAACCGTTTTTTTGTTGCTGTTCAATAATGCAGTTCAGTGAGATAATTATTCCGACGATGGAGACAGTCCGACAGAGTTACTTCCTGCAGCTGTATCTGACGCATGAGACGCCGCAGGTGTTCGTCGGTCCCACGGGAACCGGCAAGTCTGCCATCACCAACAATTGCCTCATCGGACTGCCTAAAGAAAAGTCTGTATACTTTCCATTTATTATACTGTTTGTTTTACGGATATTTTATATGATGTCTGCGCCGAGCGGCGTTGTGGGTTGAAAAAGTAGGCAGGAGCAAAAAGTTGCAATTTGTCGACAAACGCTACGAATTTTCGACGGAGACGATTTTGGGTGTTTAAGATTTTATAATTAGCCCGTGTCAACGTACTGCTTGGCGATAGAACCACATCTGTACGCTTTAAGTAAGCAAGTAAATAAGTAGCAATTTGTATAGCGTCAAAATCTCACAAGAGAATCAGGGCGCATTAGAGAGGAGCGCTAGGCGGCAAGATAAGCAGACTGAAAGTAATAAGTTTTGCGATGACATCTGAAAGAACTTGCCCAGAGTCGCTACTGACTTGTTTTTTACTTTTAGTGTGAAAATCCACTAAATTATAACCCGCATGACTGCGCCGTGTCACACAACTTTCACAGGATCAATCATTGGGTTAGCTTTACGCGCTTTTGTGGAGAATTATGAACGAGAAGTGAGCAACAGATAAAAGCAGACTTTTTATAAGCTGTAAATTCAACTGTTTTATTGACATTTGCAGTTTATTGATTTACTGGTAAAACACCATGTTGGTAGCTTAATGTTTTGTGATATTTCAGGTATATTCCAAACGTGATCAACTTCTCAGCTCGCACCTCAGCCAATCAGACTCAAGACATCATCTTGTCAAAACTTGACAGGTTTGTACGAAATAAGTTAGTTATTTGTTCTGTTATAGACACGCCTTCCTAATTCATGCTTTCTAGATTTGATTTTATTGAGACGTGTCATATGTTTTATTTAAAATTTTTCATTTTGTTAATAACTAAAGGACTATGTGTACGTAAAATTAATTCCAACTAAACAAGTGTTTCTAGGCAAGTGTTTAGGGCTTTTTGTAGCCTTGCTGTATGTTTATCAGATTTGTTTTAGTTTTGTGGTGTTTCTGAGAAGAGTATCCAGTAAATGTTTGTTAATGTATAAAATAATATATTACGTTCACAGCTATGTTTTTGACCAGTTATTTTTTTCCTGAAAACACAAACTTACGGGAATAGTTGTTAGAAGTATGAGGCCAATGCGTTTCCAATCTGCCAACCAGCAGCCTTTACTGCAATGATCGAGGCTTATCGTTTTCGAATCTGCCCGGTTGCTCGATTTATGTAAAAGCGTGTTCGTTTCGCTTTTTTGTGCTCATCATGTAAAGGTGAGTGCAGATAGACTGAAACGAATTGAACTGAACTAAAACGAAATGAGATAAAATGAACGCCGGGCGCTCCTGCTATTATTTTATTTTTGTTAAGCTTATTTTAGTTTATTTTTAGCCGACCATACAGTCCGTCTTAAGCAACGGTCGAGTTTATGGTACGATTGTCGTCTGTTGTCCGTCTGTCATCTGTCCATTGTCGTCGTAGTCTGTAAAATTTCAGCGATTTAATGCAAGAGGAACATTATCGAATTAAGGTTTGAATAGAGAAGGGGTAGGAAATTCAATGAAAACTGGTCATATGTCGAAAACGGTGAGAGATAGGGCCTAAGTTGCTATTGATCACTGATAGGAAGTCGCATATTGGCTTTCAAGTGACCTAAAAAATCATCGACCTTGGATGATCTTGAAGATCACTGACAACCAGTGCAGTCGATTATCCTAGCGACAGCTGGGCTTTTTGTTGTTGCTCTGTACATACATTAAGTTTGCGTTGCGATGAAACGTTCAGACGTCGTAAGGGCGTGTACGGTCCGCCGCTGGGCAAGAAGTGCATAGCGTTCGTGGACGACCTGAGCATGCCGGCCAAAGAGAAATACGGTGCACAACCACCAATAGAGCTACTCCGACAATGGGTCGATCACGGTCATTGGTACGACCGCAAGGACACCACCAAACTGTTCCTGGCCGACGTCGTAAGTTAATGCCCCATTTACACGAGGAAGGACACATGAAGCAGACATGAAGCACATGTAAACCTGGCTTCGTGAATGTTCGCTATATACGCCGTTATCAAGCCAGCTCTAAGTGTGCTTTTTGTGTGCTTTATCCTTCACGTATGCTTCATATATGCTTCTTGGTGTAAACGGGGTATATCAAACATGTTTGATACTGCAAACATTCACGAAGCTATAGTTCTGCGTATGCTTCATGTTTGCTTCATGTATGTTTCATGTACGCTTCCTCGTGTAAACGGGGTCTAACACTCACTCCGACAAATTTTCTACCAGTTTCGTTGTGGCTTTATCGATTTGCTGACAAATCTGCTGAATCTTGTCGAGTGTGAACAGTTACTTTGCTTAGGCAGAACAATTATTGTAAAGTCAACCAGAAGACTTTCGCTGACTTTCGAAGACGACTTTGCTGCCAGAATTGCGCCGTTTGCATCTAGTGATTTTGCCTTTATGCAAGACAGCGCTCTAACCCACCGCGCCATTGCAATCAATGCTTTACGACGTGTAAACACTGTTATGTCTGTATCACGGCTATTATGGAAGTGTTTTATGCAGGTCTTCCTAAACATACTCGAGAATGTTTGCTCATTACATACGGGTTTTTTTGCTGATTTATTTCGACTACTCGGCTGAATAACGCGTGCGGAAGTTCGGGACATTTTTTGCGCCATTTAATAGTTACACAACTGATCAAAAAATGTTTAACATTGCCGCACTTCACGCAGTTCTTGAAACTAAAAAAAGATGTAAAAACGTTTTTACGTTTTTTTCTTTTTTTGCCATGTTTTTAACGTTTTAAAACGTTTTTTTTATTTTCTAAACTTTTTTATTTAAAAATTAGAAAAAAACGTTCATTAAAAGTCTCACCAATAACTTGAGAAGCACTTTTGAAACCAAAGAAACGAAAAGTGGTGGTAGTTTATTTATTTACTTTAGTGATACTTGGTCTTATGACATTACAGCTGAATTGAAATTGAACAGGACCCAAAGTTTTCTCTGTCTGTCTCTGGTTTCAACTATATTGTACCTACGGCATTAGGCATTAGGCAAGAAGTTGAACAAATTAGGGCTAACGTTTTTTATTGAAAGTTTTTGAACGTTTTTTTATTCTTGTCGCGTTTTCACGTTTTTTTCACTTCAAAAAAAATTTTTTTAAACGTTTTTGACATTTATGAGGCTAAATGTTTCCGAACCGCAATCGAATATGCGATTATGTTCTACTTTTATGCACCACGCAGCGTTTAGTTTGAAGAGATCTGCTGATAACCTTCAAGGTCACTGACAACCATCACGGTCGGCTATCCTAGCGACAGCTGGGCTTTTTGTTATTGCACACTGCAGTTGTTCGTGGGAGCAATGGGTCCCCCGGGCGGCGGCCGCAACGACATATCGGCACGATTCATGCGCCATCTGCAGATTATCTCCATCGATGACTTCGACGAGAACACGATGCTGCGTATCTTCTACGCCATCTCCGAGTGGCACTTCAACAAGGGCTACGAATCCGTCTTTATCCGCATGAGCAAAGTAGGCCTACGTAGCATTCACGCGGCCGTCGTCGTCGTCGTGTACAATAATAAGTGGCTTAATTGGCGAATTAATTATACACCGTGTCTCAAAACAAACGTGCCACTTTTATTTTTTGAATAGCTCCGTTGTAAACGGCCAAACTACGACTTTTGCATTTCACGAGGTAGTGTAGCGACAGTATTTGGGTGAGGTAAGCAAAACTATAGGCTAGTCATTTTCGTTATGTTTCTTATTGATGTTGCATGCCAAAAATCACTAAACTCGGCCAATGTTTCAAGGAGCTATTCAAAGAAGTGGCTTGTTATTTTGAGACACGGTATATACCGCGCTATATACTTCATGTCAAATGTCAAACGTCAGTTGAGTATGAACGGCCGAACTGATACATCAGAAGTCAGAATTTTAACCAGCCATATTAAGAAAAACGCTTAGATGTTTCAGGAGTTGGTTTGTAAATTGCTACGGTTGTACAGTGTTCATGCAAACTTTTAGTTGACTTTTTTGTCTGCGCTTCGAATGACTTATTCATCTTAAGCAGACACTTAATTTTATACGAACTTTTAGGCACTTTTTAGGAATTCTGGTTTTGTCGCGTACGCTAACGTAATTTGGAATTCATTTCTGTGCATTTTGCTGACTCAGTGCATGCATAATGTGATATGATACATGATTTGCACTGAAAAAACTGACATGCAGGCTGCTAGTTTAGTTTAGCACATAAACTAAAAAAACTAAAAATGTTTTAAACTGAAATGAAATTAGAAACTGAAATATAGAAGTACTGTTGTGTAAAAAACACAAAACAAATCTGCAAGAAAGCAGACGGTTATGGTAGAAACAGGCCTGAGATGTAAAAAAAACTTACGCTTATATTTTGCTGAAAGAAGTGCGTGTTGTTGTTGACTGACACAGTTGATGGTGGCTGCGACGATGCAAGTGTACAAGGCTGCGATTAAAACCTTTTTGCCAATGCCCAGCAAAAGCCACTACGTATTCAACCTGAGAGACTTTGCACGGGTGGTGCGCGGCGTGTTGCTCGTTCCGCCGTCACGTATGACTGAACCGGACAAGATGATTCGACTCTGGGTCCATGAGGTTTACCGCGTCTTCAACGACCGACTCACTGACGACACCGATAGGTCAGTAGTCAGTTGCTGCCTTTTTACGCGCAAAAGCAGCTACTGCTTTCACGCGTCTTAGCCATCGCAATTCTGTCTGTCCATCCGTGCGTCTGTCACACGGGTGGATCAGTCAAAAACGGTGCAAGCTAGGATTACCAAATCTTCACCGTCGGCTGCCTGGAAGAATCTAGTTTTAGGAACCGTAAAGCTTTTCCATAAATTCGAAAAGGGTCACCCCGAACGAGGGCGCTAAATGAGAGGGGGGTGAGCAAAATTTGCGATTTTTGGCCAATAAGTCGCTGTATCTCAGTAACGGTGCGAGATAGGGCCTAGGTTACTATTAATCACTAATAGGAAGTCGTACACTGGCTCTCTATTGGCGCCAAATTCAATAATCTTGAATGAGTTTCAACTCCTAAATAGGGGGTTTTATGGATTTTTTGGCGATATCGGGCTGCGACACAAGTCTATATCATTCACAAGGTGGCGCCACGGAACTATCGTTATGTGATCCAGATAGACAATTTGGTATTTGTATATTAACTTAGCGTGAACACCGCTATTTTTAGCTAAACTACCAAACCGGAACTGCTATTGGCTTTCGCGCGTCTCGTGAGCATTAGCTAAAATTTCTTGTTTTCTGATATCAGTGGCGTAGCCAAAAATGTGAACTGGGGATGACCTCTTTTCCCTTGCTTTTCCTTTTTCCTTCCTTTTCTGCTCATTTTTTCATTTTTTATCTTTCTCTTTTTTTCCCGTTTCGTCTTTTATTTGCTTTTTTCTTGGAAATAGATTTTCTGCCAGTGGGCCGAAATCGAGTTTGGTGCACTATAGCTTTAAAAGATGAAATCTGGTGGCAGCAATTGTAACCATTTTTCTGAGAACCAGTTGACCAAATTTAGTGCAGTTTAAACGTGTTGCCTTCTGGATTGGAAGCCTGCGGGGGCCCCTGGGCTCCCCATTGTCTTCGTTACTGTCTGATGTATCTATCTCTGTCCACGTGATGCATTAGCAAGGAAAGATATCAGCAACCAGTGATGACATGATATGCTGCAGCTGTCTGAGATAAATAATTAGTGATGATGATGATGAATGCCATAGAGAAATTCACAAATAGCTTATTATTTATTATTATGCGGTTGTCTCAATAAGCCGCATTACGCGTCTTGTCCGTCCGTCCGTCTGTCCGTCTTTCTGTCCCGTACGAGCTCATAACACTCGAAAACAAAATACGTAGAAAATCCAAAATTGGCTCGAAGGGCAGAAATAACCGGTGTGCCATTTTTCAGTTTGGAGATTATGATTAGGGCTAGCGGTGCGCAGCCCTACGCGGACGGCCTCTTAATATGTCGATACCGTGAGCCCACAGCTGTTTCGTAGTTTACATGGTAAAATTTTTGCTACGTTATCTGCTGTTCAGCTGCATGTGACGCTTTTTAACCAGTTACAACTGATGCTAATTCGATCGATGGACATTATTTTGTTTAACGCGTCGTTTTGCCATGCAGAGAAAAGTTCTTTCAGTTGACGAGAGATGCTTGTCAGGAGGCCTTCAAAGTAAATATCGAGAAGCTTCTGGCACACTTGGCTATCGACGGTGTGGTGAACGACGCCAGCATCCGCAGCCTGCTGTTTGGCGACTATATGAGCTCTGACCACATGTACGACGAAGTCACCGACATTCCCGAACTCATCAAAACTATGGAAATGTAAGCGAGCTTGCTGGACTTTTTAGTTATGGCCAGTTTACACCTACGACGCGGACTCGACTTAGCTGTTGAGTCGCGTCGTAGATGTGAACAGAACTGACGACGTCGCCGACAGTCGGAGACAGTTGAGTCGCATCGGCGATTCGAGTTCACACATATGACGCCGACGCGACTCAATTCAACTAGTAAGTAAGTTAGTACGTAAGTATTTTTTGTCTGTCCAATGCAATGCAATAGCATTGGACAGAGTATAAAATCACCTGAGTGTTCGTCCGTGCGTCCGTTCGTCCAACTTTTCTTAAGCTATCTTTTTTCCACCTTTTCTTTCCTTTCCCCTTCCCCTACTCCTTTTTTTCTTTCCCTTTTCCATTCTCCTTTCCTTTTTCCTTACCCCTTCTTCATTTTCCTTTCTCTCCCCCGTCCCTTTTTCTTTTTTCTTTCACTTTTTCTTTTTTTCCCCTTCCGCTTTTTTTTCCTTTTTTCTTTTTTCCTTCCCTTTTTCTCCTCTTCCTCTTTCTCTTTTCCTTCTTCCTTCTTTTTTTGTGCGTCCACGTTCGTGCGTCCAACACTTGAGGCGCCATATCTCCATAACCGTGCAAGATAGACGCATGGTCACCATGGACCACCCATAGGAAGTCGACCACCGCGAGTCAAACGGTCACGTGACCGATGACGTCACGTGACCCCTAAGGGTCAAGGTTGTAACCCCATTATCTTTGAGGTGCCATATCTCCGTAATGTCAGATAGACGCATGGTCACAATAGACCATTTATAGTAAAGCGCTGGTGACGAATCGAATGGTCACGTGACTGACAACGTTAATTGTTTAGTCATAATAATAGCGAAGGATGACAATAACACTGCTGCTGTACAATTTAAAATAAAACATTTTGATTATTTTCTACTAGTATAAACAGCTCACTGATTATATATTCATAAGGACAATGGGACATATGCTGTAAACTGTCGAAATGCATCGGACAGACTCCGTGTTCCTATGAACATTATCTTGTCTAGTAATAGTAATATAGTAATAGCTGGTGTTGTCGTGCGGTGTGCTTGGTACCGGTACTCATTGCACCTACCCACGGAGGGATGGCCAGGCTGAGTTGACCTGGGTGGCTGGCTACATATCGGAATGGTTTACCTGTTTGCGGTCACCCGTCTAAGTACTAACCGGGCCTGGAGTTGATCAACTACGTTGATGCGACTAACGACCAACAACGACCAACTGAGCCAAACCGCCGCTACGAGTTAGTAATGGTCGTAGCTGACTTGTAATGCTGTAGACTGATTCACGTAGGCCTAAGTATTGTAAATATAGCTCTGTGAATGCTGTTTGACGTAGGTACCTGGATGAATATAATCAAGTAAGTAAAGCTCCGATGCATTTGGTGATGTTCAAGTTTGCGATCGAGCACATCTCTCGAGTGGGTCGAGTTCTAAAGCAGGACAACGGACACGCGCTGCTCGCTGGTTCGTTTCCGTTCACACTTTTTTCTACTTGCTATGATAACGTCACACATCAGAGCGTCACCTGCCATACGGGATTACACTCTGTTGTCTGTTAACTACTATTCGACACATGTGAATGCAGCCTGCCTTAACCCCAGCACGATCGATTAACTTAACCCGGGTTGATGGAAAGCTAATTAGATTTTGGAGGTTGGTGGTACGGAAGTGGTTTACCTGTCCGTAGATAGTCGCCCATAGTAGCCAGCCACCGATAGGGACCCGACCAGGACTCGAACCCACCTCCTCTTGATCGTAAGTCCCACGTTCTAACCGTTACACCACTTATACCCCGCTTACACGATCAAGCTGGCTCGACGAGCTGGCTATGTGTTAGCTGGACGAGCCAGCTCGATGTTTGCTCGATGTTTGCTTGATGTTTGCTCGACGTTTGCTTGATGTTTGCTCGACGTTTGCTCGACGTCTGCTCGATGTTTGCTCAATTGTGTAAAAATGTCCTTCGAGTCACATCACTCTGATATCGTCCAGCCATTCTCCGTCTGGTCTTTCTCGTCGTTTAAAAAACCGCAGTCTGTACCAATTTTTCGTCATTCATTCTGCAGATGTGTCTATTTTTTCTGATGACTACTTGCGCAATTTTTGTCCCCTGCCTTAACTGTTTTGCTTATTTTAAAATACTGTAGTTTGTATCCTGTTGTACAGCAGGAGTGAATGTGTGGTCTAGGGAAGGACGGTATGATCGCCGAATAGACTGCTTGACGTGTGTAGGTATCGGTGGAAGTGGTCGTCAGAGTGCCACAAAGCTGGCGGCGAACATTTGCGCCTCGACTCTGTACCAAATCGAGATCACGAAACACTACACAACCGTCGAGTGGAGGGATGACATCAAGAAGGTTAGGCTACTCGCAGCAGCTTTGTTTTTGAATTTGTCTCACAAAATTTCACCGTTTCGATGCCGCCACAGATGTATCGTAGCGGGCAACGGATGGCCGCATAGTGCGCTGCTGTATCATTAGCTCATGCAAATCCTTCCGAGGTTGTCAAGCTCTTCTGGTCGCGACTCATGTAAGAAGCGCAATAGCAAGCACCAGACCTTTGTCTTTGCTTTTACCTTTAGTTTGCAGGACTTCTGGAAAGGCGTCCGGCCTTAAAATATTACATTAGTCCGTCCATTCCAGGAACTGATATAGGCACTTTTGCAGACCACCAAATAAGCTAAAAAAAACTGTTGCTAATTTATTTGCACAGAAGAGTACAAACAGCGCCAAGTGGCTTTCTTTTTTAACAAAGCCAATTAAACTTCACTAAAGTTTTCTTGATTCATCATTTGCAGCCTTGGATTAATGTTTGGTGTTAGGAGGTGTGCTATGTCTATGTGCTAGATCCAGCTTATGTTTTTTATTGTGTGAGTTTTTAAATTATTTTTAGTCTTTAGTCATGTTTCTTATATCGTAGTTTCTGTATTGGCTGTTGTCGAGTTTAGACGAATAAAACTCCACATAGACGTGTCGTTGCAGTTACTGTTGAAGGCGGGCGGTGAAGGAAAGCACACGGTGTTCTTGTTCTCCGACAGTCAGATCAAAGACGAGTCATTCATGGAAGATATCAGTATGATTCTCAACACTGGCGACGTGCCGAATCTCTATGCCGCCGACGAGAAAGCAGAGGTCATCGAGAAAATGCAGGGAATGGCCCGCAAAGAGGTCGGCGCCCATGCTGTTAATCTTTAATCGCCATTTTGTGATGAAATGCTACACACAAAGCATGATGAATTTATTCCTTTTTTGTTCTTCGTCGTTTTGTTCTCATTTTTCGTACGTCCAGGAAACAGAAATTCAGCACCAGATTCTACTTTCATTCTTCTTTTTCTTTTCCGATAATACATAAATCCTCCGAGTTGAGTAATGTCGTGCATGGCAGGTGTGCATGAAATGTTTGTAACAACGGATAAAGTCCAAGTCCACGAATATGATAAAAAAATCATCGTCATAAATCATAATCAAGTATTGATTGTTTTATTAATTTTTACCAGTTTTTTCGTTTTTAACGTAATAGTCTAAACTTGCAGAATTCAATAGAAAATTCAGCGGCAGCATACTTAGGCTTACAGCTTACTGATACTCAAAAATTTCTCCTCAAGATATCGACTATACTTTCTGGATCAGTTAACATACGATCGTACGATATTGACGCTGCAGGGCCGCAAGATTGACGCGACTCCGCTGGCGATGTACAACTTTTTCACGGAGCGAGTTCGTCGTAACTTGCACATCGTGTTGGCGATGAGTCCCATCGGCGACGCGTTTCGCAACCGACTGCGCATGTTCCCGTCTCTCATCAGCTGCTGTACCATTGACTGGTTCCAGGTATATACCGACCAGCAGCAGCTTCGTGGGTTAGAAAAAAACAAGCGGGGCAGGAAGTTGTAATTTTTCGACGGACAATGGAAATTTCCGACGGAAAAGATTATGAGTGCTCAAAATTTTTATTTTGCCCATAATTTTTTTTAAATGGGTCGTTCTTAGCCCTAAATTTACCATTTTTGGACAAAAATTATTGGATGCAAAAAATGTTGACACTTTTTGGACAGTTCAAACTTTAGGGGTGTATTTGCACCCCCTGCTTCTTTCTCTCCCATCCCTTTCACGACGCCACTGCTACCAAAACCAAGTTTAGTATTTTATTCTGTATCGTCTTTAGTTGCAGTCGTTATACGCCCTAATTTGACCGCCGATGAGGAGGTTATGTCTAGTACCATTCCATTTCTCTAGATAAATTGTTTAAATTTATTCAGAAAATTTTTCGGAATAAGTTTTCACCAGTTTTAACCAGGCTTGCCGTGGATATAGTTATCCGTGGATATATCCATAAATATATTCATAAATATATCCATGTGTGGCCTTTCTGTAGATATATCCATGGATATTATGCTGGCACATCTTTTTTAATTTAAATGAATACTTACAGCACGAATAAATGAGAAAATGAAGAGTAGGCCTAAGAACAACAGAGAGAGAAACATTCAAGCATATAGCATTTAGTCAAATTAATTTATTAGCATTACAACAGTAATGGCCAATTTACACATACGACGGCGACGTGACTCAACTCAACTGTCGGCAACAGTCAGCGACACTCGCCGACGGTTGAGTTGAGTCGCGTCGGCGTCGTAGGTGTGAATATGCCATAACCATTCTTCAGTGCTTATTTAATGGTGTTGGTTGGACAACAGAAAATCTATCCATTTGTGAGTTTATTTGATTTCTTTTTAAATATTAACATAATACTCAAGTTTTTTGCTTGTTTAATGCTAGTAAAATACAATCCAAATGTGCTTCAAAGACGTTTATTTTACTCTACATCTACCGGTAAGCCAACATGAATGCAGCCTTGCATCTTGGAGAAAACGGACAGTAACATTATACAGATTCTTACGAACGTTGGAAAATACTTAACTAGATTTATGTTTTAGTGCAAATGTGTGTTTATACATGGTGGGCCAAAAAACCGGACCTGTTTGAGCGTTGATAACTCAGTGACGGTTACCCGTAGAAAGGCAGGCGATATGTCAAAAGTTTTGGAATGCTGTAAACTAAAAGGGCCAAACTTGCATAGCAAATCATTTAAATATTTTTTGCCTAATTTGCATAAATTTTATTACCCTTGAAATTAGGCATTTGCCTACACTGTCATGTGCCCGAGTTCATTGAACTCAAAAACTCACTGCCAAAAAGTCCAGATTTAAATTCTGTGAATTATTCAATGTGTGGGCATTACAACAGATAGCATGGTCACAAAATTTCAGTAACTGACCAGCTAAAACGTGTGCTAATTGAATGCTGGGCTCAGCTGATCCTGAACACATTGACTCCAGCCATCAATCAGCTGCTTAAAAGGACTGATGACGGTTATGAATGCAAAAGCTGGACAACTGCCTATGTCGAATTTTATCTAAACTTAACGTATGTGTTAATGATTGTTGATATTTCACTGTATGCTGAATGAAAATTAACTTAAATTTTTGTGCTACTGCCAATTTATCATGATTTAAGGGGTGGGCAGATCTGCGTAAATTAGGCAAAGAATATTTAAATGCTGAGACATGCAAGTTGTACGCTTCTTCTGTACACAATTTCGAAACTTTTGGCATATTACGCGTCTTTCCATCAATAAACATCGCTAAGTTATAAAAGCTTAAATATCTATGTTAAATTTATGTGTTACAGTCAAATTTGGCAGAATTTCGGGGGTGACGAATATTTATGCAAATTAGGCAATCCTGACAGCAACTTGAAATATTTGACGTATAACACGTTTTTCTGTCACTAACTATCGCTGAGTTATCAACGCTCAAACAGGTCCGGATTTTTTGGCCCACCCTGTATTTTACTGTCATTTATTTTTTAACAATTTTAAGAGGGAAATCTCGGCGTTCTGTTTTCTGGGGGGATGGACTCTCTTGTCCCTGCTGTACTTTGTGAAAATTTAGCGGCTACATGTTTTGGGGATGAGCGTTTAAGGATAAAGATATATCCATGGATATCCACGGAAAATCTGTAGATATGGATGGGAAATTTCATATTCACGACAAGCTTGGTTTTAACTGCAGTTAAAAACCCTGTTCGCAGCTGTACGTGTAGCAGTTGTGTGTAGGCGTGGCCGGAGGACGCACTGGAGATGGTGGCCAACAAGTTCCTGGAGGAGGTGGAACTGGATGACCCGGTGCGCCTGGAGACGGTCATCATGTGTAAACACTTCCACGAGTCTGTCCGTCTCATGTCGCAGCAGTACTACGCCGAGTTGCTCCGCTACAACTACGTCACTCCGACCTCGTACCTGGAGCTTATACTCACCTTCAAGAAACTTCTGGCACTCAAACGCGACGACATTCAAATGCTGCGCAACCGCTACGTCACCGGGCTTGATAAACTACAGTTCGCAGCCTCGCAGGTCTGATTACTACTACTAATACTACTACTACTACTACTGCTAAGTACAAGTGGCTTGGTGTTATAACGGTAAGGTGTCGGACTAAAGATCGAGAGGTCATAGGTTCAACTCCAAGTCGGGTCGTTATCAAGTGGTTACTACTAGGATGGGCGCTGTTGCAGACAGGTAAACCATTTCGGTATATAACCAACACGAATGTCAACTCGACCTTCCATTCCTCCGGGGTAGGTAAATCGAGTACCAGCCTGTCCGGCTGGGTTAAGATGGGGCGCGTCGGGTGGCAGCTAATACTGTGTGATTTTATATAGCAGGTGACGCTCCGTAGCTTTGTGTGATCGGTCTCCTTTTAAGAGCTATACACCACCACCACTTTAGGCCTACCTTTACTTTTACCTTTGCTACTATTGTTACTACTACCAATACCACTACTGCTGTGGTTGCACACGTCGAGAGCCACAGCGGGGCCAGGGGAAACATTCTCGAGGGGCCTTTCTGAAAATAAAATTTCTGAATTTTTTTAAATGGCGCATTCTGGTGTACTTTATATTTTTGAGCGACGGCGGGGCCCCAGACATCGCAGGACCCGGTGTAACTAACGCTCTCTAACGTCTCCCCCTGTCGACGAGCCTGACTCTGGTGCTTGTAGGTGACAGTGATGCAGCAGGAGCTGACTAATCTGCAGCCGCAGCTCATCAAGACGTCAGCCGAGACAGAGAAGCTCATGAAGAAGATTGCAGTCGACACAACGGAAGTTGAAGCCAAGAAAGAGGTTCGCATATTCGGAGGCTTTTATCCTGTACCTGGTGGGCTCAGCTTGCGTCCAGTGAAAGATAGGGGGAGCGGAGTTTTGATAAGGGTGTAGATCTGAATCGGATTGCTCTTAGCAAAAACTTTTCCCCAAAAGGAGCCTGAAGAGAGGGAGAGCTTTGGAGGAAATTTTGATTTCAGATTTGGGGTGATAAAAGACACTGCACATATTGACGCTGTTTTGGGGTGTGCGTCAATGTCAATGTCAAATGTCAATGTCAAATGTAAATTTATGTAGCGCATTGTCGTCAAAACCTCTAATGCGCTGAACACACTAGTGCGTATAGCTGGATGGCTAAAAAATCAGTATTGTGCCACGTAAGTGTACTGTTCGAAGAGTTATAACATTTGCTATTAATTATTCACAGTTTAAATAAGATCACTTATTCATAAGCCTTCTGCGATTCTTTCGAAAGCCCAATGTTTTTGTCTGCAGATTGTAATCGAACGGCGTTGATCGTTAGCTAACCCAAACATTGTGATGAAGTGAAAATTTATTTACATATAAAGTTATGAATCAATTTTATTCACATCAGCAGACAAAGAAATATGTGTATTTGTTTTGTATCGTACCGTGACCCTTAAATAGGGGCCTACACCATTGCACAGGTCTAGCGGTTCAGGGGAGCCCCTAAAAACCCTATATAAACAAACAATTTGAAACCATCAAAATGTTCGTTA
>Ga0209367_1002219_pt1 | contig 25377 bp, 17 predicted proteins | sample WorMetLIZISLAND2_FD_187412 | JGI IMG/M metagenome (GOLD analysis project Ga0209367, IMG submission 187412) | Marine gutless worms symbiont microbial communities from Max Planck institute for Marine Microbiology, Germany - Olavius geniculatus... ... | reverse complement strand
GTCCACGCTTACGTGGGGGTCCTGGTCGAGGTGTGCCTCGGGGCCGTGGAATGCGTGGGGCTCGTGGTCGGTAGGATCTGTAGTAGAACTAGTGGTGTACTGGATTTCAGTTTTCAGAATCCACCAGCAGCCAAATTTGGCCAGATTTGCATTTGTCTTCTAGAAAATTTACTTCACTTATATAACCGATGGTTTTCAACAACCTAGGTTAAATAATACAATGTGTACTTAAATGTCAAGAAAGCCAGACTAGTTTTCCTTTATTTTAGCTGTAAATATTTGCTGAAATGCAGACATACATTAGAACTTTTTCCAGACTTTGGTTTGCTAGAAGGAAGTGGCTGTATGCTAGGGCTGAAATCCGGTCTTTCATAAATAGAACCGTATGTGACTATATGCTTTGATGTGAGATCTGTAGCAGTGGTAATAACTGCATAGTACAGTCTCTGTATATAGTGAAAATCTGATCTAGGTATCTTGTTCTTGTGTGTGCATGTGTGCTGACCACTACTTTCATTAAAGCAAATGTGGATGGCTGTCAAGCATTTAAGCCGTAGGGTGACTGTAGTGCCATTCTATCAAAATTTTATGAACACTCAAAGACCCTTGTGACAATTTGTAGATGCTTTGTCATGGTTTACACATTGGCACTGAATGGCCTATTTTGTGCTGATGTACCATTAAGAAACTACTCACTCACTCATGGTTTACATTTTACAGTTTGTTGTTAACGATTTCACTTGATCTGGCCATTCTTACATGATTCATGGTGTTAATCTAACTCCCATTTTCTCTCTGATGGTTGTTGTCATAAAAGCACCATGAAGCCACTCTTGTAACTACAAGAAGTCTGTTTGTTATAACGTGCAGATATTTTTGTTGCGTCATTGATGGAAGAATGGCATACAAATATGCGCATATTGATGATTATCAGGAGGCGAACTTATTAATGATCCATTTGGACTCAGGCTCTTAGCTTTGTTACAGTAGGTACAGAGCCAACATTGAGCCATCATTCTTCAGCCTTAAATTAGCTTGGGGGCCAGCAAAGCACCGGATATTTGCCATTGTCTACTGTAGTCATACAGTGCGGTCGAAATCTGGACCAATCCGCAGTTATTCTGTCGGTATTTTGCAGTGGTTTACTATCGTTTTGCATCACTTATGCATGCACATTGATTGTGTAGTGCAACTGTGTGATATGAGTCTGGAACATACACAGAGTAGTCAAATGCTGCCAGGTAATTTGCTGTACATGTATATACTGAATCAATACTTTATTTAATTTATTCGATAAAGTACTGTAAACTTCACCAAAACCTTTAAATTTCTGTTGCATCAGGAGCATCGATTGAAATAAAAAAGTTTGTGCTTACTGCATCACATGCTGATTATGTGTTGAACTAACGGCTTGACATTGTTTATCCGTGAAGGTTACAAAGACATGCCCATGTTTTTCTGCAGGCCCTGTCATAGTCATACTGTGTCCGTAGCATATACTATTTGTTCATTCCAAGTTAATTGCTGACTGTGTTGTCAAATTGTCTCCACCAAGAATGTTATGTTTGTTTGTTGGTTTGTCTACAGTATGTGTCTGTCGACTCTTTTACTTAGAAGTCAAAGATCAGTTTACAATAAGTTAAAGAAGTTTGCTTAGGTGCCGGAAACAATGAGATTTTTGGCTGATATGTATGCAGGAATTTCTTCCACTTTGTTTAACGTTGAAAAGTAAATAAATCCATGATAGTTCTGTATATCTTGTGGTGCTTTTTAAAGCAAAAAAAAAACAACGTGCATGTATTACATATTATTAAGCACATACCTTTATTTACAAAAAAAACAGGAACAGCAACAGACGGACATAGTTTTTTATGTTCAATATTGGGCTGTGATTTTACACAAACAGATTTTATCTTAGGTCACTTTTTTCAATCCCAACCTCCGTATTTGCGCGTTTAGCTCTCGTATTCATTAATTTGCTAACTGGCTGACCATTCCGTGCATCTATACTGGTTAGCCGTGGCACAGAATTGGGCTCGCGGTGTTTTTTAAAGTTATTTGCTTATGTGTATTTGACCTGTAAACCAGTATTCCGGCTACATCGTGCGAAGAGTGGGTGTATATGCAATGTAAACAAAAGTGTTTCTAGAACGATAACATTATTGTACGCTGGTAATTGTGAAAAAGAAAAATCGTTATTTATTGTCTTTTTATCGACTGCTGATGACTGAGCGAGATGATGCGGAGAAATTTTTAGCGTATATCAATATAATCTTTAATATTATTGTGGTTAACTTATCATTAAATTATATGCAAAGTGTGTGAAGAAAACACAAACAAAAGAATAGAAAAACCGGTCAAGCAGAATAGCAAGCACACGTTTAGCAGACTAGCTCGAGGCTTTCTAACTTAATGCCATCATGCAACAGAATATAATCGTTGACTGGAGCATCAACGCTGTCCGTAAGTCCTGTATATATCGTAAATGATAATGCTTGTAATTACAATTTGGTGGCGCAATCATTGTAGTGTACAATCATTATAATGGAAACGGCCACATTATAAAAAGAAAAAACACGATACGGATTAGTAGCACTAATAGCCTTATAGTACAGTCTGGCCAGCCCTTTGTGGGTATGGGCACGTTGAGTATCAATGAAAGTAGAGCGTAAGCAGGCACACTGCGCGATTCACTAGCCCCGTATCCGTGGTCTTGCAGTGTAAACTGGTGTCTAGCTGAGGGCTAAGGAAACGGAAGTCAGCGCCACCCTATCGGCTTTATTGTCCGGTAACGACTTTGCGTTCTTTACATTAGAGTTTAAACCCAGAACTCATTTCCGTATACCGCTAGTCCGCAGCATCTCGATTTGGTCATCTCGCCATCTGACAAGTGAAACTGCAGCAAAGATTATGAATGGTGTCTGTCATTGGCTAGCGGTAAATCAAAATTTCACGATGTAGCGTGTCAACAGGTTTGATGCGAGGTAACAGACGGTTTAGGCCTTTTCCAGTTTCTTCCACATTAAATCTGAACGATGAAGACAAGAGGACTATAAAATCATTTTAGTTTCATATGCGTTAATTTATCTGATTTATCTGACTTGCGGTCTGCTGCATTTCGCTTTGCATGGTGTTATTGACCGTACGCACGCATGGTCTGATGTCGCGCACAAAATGTTATAGACCGCGCGCGCTCCATTGAAGTCGCGGTTAACTTTCGTGCCTGCGCACGGTCTGAACTTCTGAAGTGGCTTGGGTGGCATTACGTCAGCTAAGGACAGACACCTTGGTGTGAATTCTTGCTGGCGGTTTTTTGTGGTAAAGGTCGACATTAATCGAAGCTGAATATCAGCTACCTACCAAGCCGTGTGATTATCTCTAAGTGACCGCAAAAGTTATTAAAAGTACGCACCCTTTAGTTGAACTGCGGTTGATTATTACCAAATATGCCAAAAGATAAACTGTACTGTTAATTCTGCCTAGTGCTGCAGAAGAAGTTGATTAAAAATATGCCATCGTAGCGTGTGCAATTTGCGCACGGTAAATATAATCATTGTTTCACTTTACTTTTTTGCTTTACGTCATTTTGCTGAACGTAATACATCATGAAATTCGCATCGTATACGTGCTTAATCCCCCCGTTTACACGATGAAGCAAACATCAAGCAAGCATCGAGCAACTAGAGCACACGTCGTGCACGTGTATTTTGAACACATTTGCTTGATGGCTGCTTGACGTTTGCTTGATCGTGTAAACGGGGTTTAACGGACTGACTGGTGTCAGAGCGAGTTCTACAGCAGATATGTCGCTTGCAGCAGCAGCACTCCAATCCAGGTACGCGCATGTGCATATGCGCGATGTTATTAGACATGGCGTCACGGTGAGCTTTTGCCTCTATTAAATTTCGTCGGAGTTTTGCGTCTGCTGTTTCGTGATCGGCGTGCTCAGCGGGCCGTAACGCATGCAGTTATGCTGATGATTCGGCCTGCAGGTAACAATGACTGGGCCACGCAATCGCTCGCCTATAGCTCACACCTGCATGTCTGTTGGCTGCACTGTAGCGCTGCAGCTCAGTGCTAAAACGAGTAGGCGCGACATCCAGCCTTCCAGCTACGAGCTGACTGAATAAGTGTTATGGCGTTCACTTGACCTGAGAATGCTGTCTTTTTATCGTGATCAAAGCCTGACAGCATAAGCTTACCTATTACTCCAATAGCATTCGTTACAGAGACAGGCAAGTACAAATCAGTTGTTTACCAAACCTTCCGAATTTTCGCTCAGCAGATAGGAAACATAGACTTCGGTTTACAACGTTAATCAAAGCTACAATTGCACAAGAAAGCCTAATTTTCTGATATTCAGTACACTTACACGTAGTTTCCAGTTGCGTGAGCTCCCCCCGGCCGGGGGGAAGGGTCGGGGGCCCTTTCGCCGGCTCTGGCCATGGGGCGAAACGGCAAAGGGGCGAAAAAGCCATAATTCCTGTACAACATCTCTACTGCAAATGTAATATTGTCGGCTTTATAACAGCGAAACGGACAGATTTTCAGTGAAAAAATATCTGTTGCAGGCAGCGACTGAGAGTAAACTTGAGTATACACGTGGGTCTACTACAGTGCAGTCCTGTCTACGCCACGATGCTGCCGATCGATGAGGAGCCGTACGCTCAGAGTGTGAGGAAACGAGCTTCCGACCGCCTGGCAGTGACCTATGGACACGCTATAGCGCTACGAGTGTTCGGTGCCATTCAACTGCTAGCAGGACTTATGTCCATGGGACTCGGCGTTGCCGCCATCTGCACCTTCGCCTCAGGATATGACATCGGATACGGCATCTGGGCCGGATTCATTGTACGATAATGGACACTTGTGTATTAACTAGTGGGCATAAGACAAACCAGGCCACCCAGCTCAACTCAGCCTAGCCATCCCTCCGTGGATAGGCAAAATGAGTATTAGCGATGTTTACGGTCACCGCTATATAGGGAAGATTAAACAGCGAGTTCTGCGTATGTTAGACCGTGATAATAGACCTATAAATGGTTAAAGGCACCGCTGGCTGTTAATGGGTCTCCATCGGGTCGACTTTTTTAATGATTATGCTTTAGCAGCCTGTCGATGATATTGTTTTTGCAATTAGATGAATCCATTTAACTAATTTCTCAATTAGCTTTATATTGTTAATTATATCAGTGTAAGTATTTACAGTAAACTGGTTTAATTTTAGTTGATGACACTGGTTAATTAATTGTCGGGTTCTATTGGTGTGAGTCGCAACTTCTTGATGTATAAGATACAATGTCAGTAGCATTGTCATTTTTACCATTTAAAATGCAAATGTGAACTTATTTTTTTCTGTCGTTTTTTTGTAGTTCTGCGTTACCGGTATACTGGCCATCACGTCTGGGTTCACGCGCTGTCACAAGGCCGGCGTTGTAAGAAAGTTCTATTACACAATTTTACATTCTATGGTATATGTAAACCGGTGCTTATTGTCATCATTGTAAGCTCTGCCGTCTTAACTATCGTCCGTAAGCTGTTACGGCCGTGTTAGAACTCTGTTTTATCTCGTATTTGGTGCGGAAAGAGACAAAACTCTAATTATTTTACTTTTTAAAAGGACGTATAAAACAGCCACAAAAAATGCTACAAGAACTTAGCAAGCGAAGACGTCAAGAACGAGGCGTTGATGTCGCTGGCTGGAAAATGAACAAGACGTTTAAATAGGCCTACATCTCCGGCCATTGCTTAAGCGCCATCAGTTTGGTGTCTTGGTACATATACTTGCATTTTTTTCTAAGTTTAGATATATCGCATAATGACATATTTGATTTCTGTTCTTCCTTCAACAAACTTTATTTGCACTTCGGAAATCTGGGGGATATAGTTGTCACATTAATCACAAAAGTCAGACCCCCGAGTAAAACAATGTAAAACTAATTCGTTCTACAGATGATACGCCAGTGCCACGGAGCACAGATAAGACCGTGGTTACATGTACTTTAAATGGTCTGTTTTATTTTTACACGTAAGGTGACGTCCAGAAAATGTTTTACTTGTGCAAAAATGTTTCAAAACTTTATTATTAGGCCTACCATCGCGCACTACGTGACGATAGGAATTAGCTTCATATAAAATAAAACGCAAAACATTTTTGAAAACGCTTGACGTATTTGCTAATGCAGCTTTTTCGTCAGAGCTGCACCACCAGCCCAGAGTGTTCATTTTACCAGATCTCTCAGTGCTTCTCTCACTTGTAGCCTAAATGTTTTATGGACATTTTCATCTTCACGTGTAGGTTACATAGTTCTGTCACTTGATTCGCTCTAATGGAACGTCTTGCCGTCTGTCAATTTTATTGCTGCAAACTTTGTGATTAATGTGGCAACTATATCCGGAATGAAACGACTGATTGGATTGATTGATGTGCGCGCCGCGGCAGATGACGGCTACGATGACGTTCTGCGTGATATCAGCGTGCTGCGCCGCCGTTCAGTTCTCCATCGGAATTGTCGCAGCCGTCAACGACCGGTCTCGCTCCGACACCGGCGAACTGTCGCGTGAACGCTACTACCTGCTGAACGACATCTACTACGAACGCAACGAGCCGTTCCGCTACTTGTACTCGTACTACTGTGCCGACTCCCGCGGCGCCTTCACTTGGGTCAGTCTGCTCAGTCATCATTGGCCGTCGTACAGATTGATGACACTTTAATATTAAAGTGTTTTAAGAAAAGAAATAAAACCGAACTAGAAAGCGGAACACTCCAAACGTTTCAAGACTTTCGCTACAAAAGCGGGGTTTAAATATGTAATCGGGTACCGTACTTTCCACTTATAAATCACACTGATTGAAGTTTTTTTAAACAAAAATTCACACTAAATTAATGCTGTAAAATCATATTAAAATGCTTTTGAACTTGAAATGCACTAACATACTAAATAATTTGTTGATCAGGTTCAGCCTGGACCCCCACAGAAAGAACGCTTGTCGGAATATTTAGATAGACCGGGGTGGTCAGAAGTGGGAAAATAGCGAAATGTCAATGGTGTGTGACGGAAATGAAAATTTCCGTCACGTAACTGCCCGTGCGTTAATCGCTATCGTTCTTTTCTTTTATTTTTTTTAATTCTTTAAATCGTCGAATTCTGTCACGATCGAGTCGTACTCTGGTTTTTCCTCTTTCTTTTAGTTGATTTATTAGTTTATTTTATCTTTTATTTTTGTCATAATTAACTAATTTTCAACAAATTCTTCTCTAGTTTCTATACAGCGTTCGCTTGCCGTTATAACAGGTCCATTCGTTCGACATGCGCGAACGGCGACATGGTCTGCTTTCTTAATTAATTTCTCTTTTAAATCGTCAAACCGTTTAATTCTTTTTCGATTAATAAAACCCCAAGTCTGTCTGCAACATTGGGGTTTGGTTATAATTTTTATCAGGTTTCTTATTAATTAGCAATTAATTAATTAACTAGAAAGCAATCATAGCTCGCAGGTACCTCCGCCAAGGCAATGCTATTCGCCAGGTGGCGTCACCATATTCACTTTGCCAGCGGTTCCCTTATGCCCCCTTAAACGCAATGGTAACAAAAATTTCAAAGTGATCCAGAATCCAGGATTCATGCCGTATCACCCCCAAAATTGAATCACTTGTAGGTTATGCCATGCCCGACATTCCCTCAAAATTTCAGAAAGATCCGTCCATAACTTTTTGAGTTATCTTGCTAACACATAGACAACCAAACAAACAAACAGACAAACAAAAAAGGGCAAAAACATAACCTCCTTGGCGGAGGTAATAACACATTTCGCGGTTTAAAAATGGGTCTCTAGCTGCAAAAGGTTGCGATAAGAAACGTCGATAAAAAAACTTTGCTTTCGTTAACATCGATAGTCTAATTCACAGAGATAGAGATTGTGTGTCTGACATTCTTCAGTAAGATAGTGAACGACCGACTGTCTGTCTTCTTTTCTTTAGTAATTGTCTGTTTGTCCCCTATCCTTCTTTATACGAGGTTTGACACGCGATGGTAAAACTGATTGTCGAACTTTGTGAAACTAACTTTCTTGTAGAACTGAACGTTGTTTGAAACTAATTGACGAACTTTTATGGAACTAACTATCCGTAAAACTGAACGTTGTATTTCTTGTTTGCTTTGATGAGAATTGTCTTTGTTCTTGCTGTAGTAAAACTTTATAACTATTATCCAGGAAAAACTCTTGTCTTTGTTAACTGTAATGGTGAACAACGAGTCAGATGTTGAAGTTGAACTGTATAAGAAAATAGTAGGCGACCTAAGTTACAATTTTCCTCCTCAAAATGAAGTTTCTAGTCAGCTAACTAACGTTCCTTCTCCGTCGGTAGGGACCATTTTCCAGGGACCCATATCAAACGAGGATAGAGAGATGAGAGAGTTGTTCGCCCACGGTTTGCCTCCCGCCCTGAGACATTCTTCTGAGCTAGCTGAGGTTTCGCAAGTGCCGCAAAAACCCGTGGTTGCGACAAGTGCACCTCCACAATCCTGGATTGATTTACAGACAATGACCGAACGATAAAGTTGAAAAAAGTCGGGATAACATTTTGTATGCATCGTACATTCCTTCATGAATTGAATGAATGAGTTTCCGGCAGCCAGAACTTTGTGATGCGGGTCTCATATTGCTGGCGTTTGAAGTCGAAAGTAGCCATTTCGACTTCAAACGCCAGCACTATGAGAGACACGCATCACAACATTCACAAGTGATTGTATGCTGGAGCTAGCTAGTTGTTTGTGCTTGTGGCTAGGAGTCGTCGTGGGGTCCGGTGGATATCTTGCTGGTGGTGGTCGCATTCATTGAGGCGCTACTTGCCATCACTGCGGCGGCGTTGTGCTGCGTTGCCGTCTGCTGCCGCTCACGAGTCAGCGACGCCGCGGTACGTACTACGTTGAGCCAGCATTTCACCGGCACATTTGTGGACAGAACACAGTGGATTTTTAGGGGTTAAAGTAGCGCTTAGCAGCGCCGAATGGGGGTGTCCATAGCAAATACCGTCACTGCGCGGGAACCGTACAGCCACAACGGGGTCACGGGGTGGGATACGAGGGTTTAGAGACGGGACCGAAAGACTGCAGCCTTGGAATGTGCGGAGGTGACGTGTTTAGGAAGACCGTTCCAAACAAGAGCAGCTTTTCAGACTGGAAAAACTCGGTCGCCGACGGTAGACAGTAGAAAGGTTTATGGTAACCCACCTCTCAGTGCTACGGAGCGTCACCTCCCATATGGGATCGCAGTGTCACCTGCAGGCTGCTACTACCCACTACAGGTATAACGGCACACCTGTAGCTGTACAAGCAGGCCAGTACTCGGTTCACCAACCCCGAAAAGATAGAAGACTGATTTGAAATGATTTATCTGTCCGTCTTGATCTAGTAACTGAGCCGAGTGTAGAGCAACTTATTTGACTGAGAGCAAGGCGTCGTTAACCACTACACCATACTGCCACCTTCGGTAAAGAATTTCAGTTCCAGCTTTTCTAACTGGCAACATTGTATGACTGTTAGCGCATGCTTCCAGAATACATTACACAACGTCACTGAACGCATTAACTGACTTTTGAGTAGTGTACAACAGTAATTGTAATGGCTATGTTCGAGCTGCTTAGCATAAATTTGTAGTGTCTATTATAGAGTGGAGTGTTCAGTATCTGTAATACTGGAGTCAATTTCATGATACACTCCTTATATGTAGAAGTCTCATAATAGGAGGGCTTTGATGTTTGTATGCTGCAGCCTCGGGGACTGGCTTATGTACCAGATATGAGTAAGTATAGTCTAATTGTTATGTACTTTCAGCTGCAGTAGTTTTGCACTATTTCACAGAACCTCACATTCACAAAGTAGCATCTCACTATACGGCCATCATAGTAGGCACATTACGAGTCTTGCCCTTCTGTCTGTTTCTTGTCTGTTCCATACGGGCGCACAACTCGAAAACTAAAATGCAGAGAGAAGCCGGAAAATGGTGTAAACGTTGCCCAACCAAGAGTAATAAGCATGCCCATTTTGGTTCAGAATGTCAAAGGTCAGAGTTTGGTTCAAGGTTGTGTAGTGCTACAGGCAGTTGGCCTCATATGTCGGCACTGGTTTTGTTGTATAATCAAAAAACTATATGGGGCCTGTGGTATCATCATCATCATCCTCAAGCGCGTGCCCCAAGCTGGAGCGTAGCGGTTTCCACGAGGTGCTTCCAGTGTTCTCGATCCTGGGCGTATTTCCAAGCCGAGTTGAGACCAAGATTATGAGGCTGGAGATCTGCTCCCAGGGTACATAGCCATGTGTGGCGAGGGCGTCCAGGAGGGCGCTTCCAATCTACCTGATACCTGTGGTATCACAGTCCCAAAAATCCAGAAACTGCACCCGAGAGCCACATATGTAATGTTTGCCATCGGGATCACATATTTTTGAAAATGTCTGGTTGTACAGGTGCTTACAATGGTGGCTATCCAGAATCGGTCATTTCAGATCCTTCATATCGCACCAAGTAGTTATCAACATCACGACAACATGAGAAAAAATATTATCAGTTCAATCCGGCGTTTTTTTAGCATATTGTAGCTAGAGCTGGTCAGCCGTTAGCTGCTGTGGTGGCATATGGCTGCTACTAAAACGAAGCTGAACGCTGCTTGTATGCTTTCATGAGAGACAGTCATTGGAAAGTAAACCCAGATGTATAAACACAGTGCAGGATGTGCTTATCGCAAACTAAAAGCTAATGCCATGCATGTAATGTATGAGTTGATATGTGTTTTGTACATGATTTGTATGAGTCCCTTATTTTGTCAGAAACGGATCATTCCAGATTGCAAAAAAAATCAAACATTCACTGGATTAGTTACACTCCAGTCAGTGTACAAGAATCCATTAGCCTTGCCTAGTTTGATTATCGGAGATAGAAAATAAATGCTCTTCTAGTAAGGAGTAATTGATAAAGTTAAAAAATGTATATACTGCACGCTCTATAGCAATGCAATTCATTTGTTATATGTTTGTTTTGATACACAGCAGAAATGCAAAGAATGTCTAACTACCAACCATAATTTTATGTCGTTAGACTATGTTTATTACACTGTGAATGTTTTACTACGACATTTGAAGGTAACAGTTAGACAAATAACGGCAATGATACACAACGGAAAACAAAATATTTCAAGCACAAACGGTGAAATATTCCACCAAACATAATCACTCTATGCATTTACCGATAGAAAGGCTGCAGTCTTTGTAATAGACACAGTATATACCATTATGATCCAACTATCTGCACCACACAGTCTTGCATTTGGTTCACAGATACATACGACACTGTCTGCACTCGCATGCAGGCAATCACCTCCGCCAAAGGAAGAAGGCAATGCTTGTCATCTTTTACATTCATGCACAGTGCTTAAACCATATGACAAATTATAAAGCCATTTGGCAGGTACTTGTCGAGTCCAATGACGACCCATTGCGTTAGATATGGTTGCCGACCCTTTCTCCAGAGATGATAGGATAATTTGGGGAACAAACCACCAGCCAAAAACATGCAACTGAAATTATTGCTGCCATACGGAAAACAGAAATAAAATGGGACTCCCCATTTTTATGCGCGAAAGCTAGCATAGCGTGTATTAGCTATGGTAATTCTGTCTTGGTGTCTTGTGGCGTCCGTCACGACCCAGTACCATTCTAAGACCAGGTGAGATAGAGTCTTCTGGTTTTCACTGTATGATAGCTTAGAGTCTCTACTATTTTGTGACAAAATTTCATGCCACTGGGTGAAGTGGGTCACGAACGAGGGGGAGAAAAAGAGGCACCCCCTAAAAAAAGCATTATTCTACCGTTATTGGCTCGTCTAACATGAAAATGGTTGCAGATAGGCACAGAGATGCTACTTATCATAACAAGCACTGGCGACGAGCATCTTAGAAATGTAAACATCGATGACCTTGAATGACACTGAACCCTTAAAAAATAGGGAGTTTTAGTGAATTTTTTCGAAATTTTAGGCTGTGACACGCATTTCAAGAGTGAATTGCACTGAAATGGCTGGAGATAGCCCAAGACAACCTGCGTATGAAATTTTCAGCATTGAATGTTGATTTTAGCAGTCCAAGTCCAGACCCTCTAGATTCAAAGAGGCCTGCGCAAGTGGGTGTCAAAGAGGGGCACCCTTCTAAAAAGTGGTTATCCGCTGTTGTCTTGTCTAGCGTGAAAATGGTTGCAGACAGGCTGCTTATCACAACAAGCACTGGCGACGAGCTTCTTAGAAATGTCAACATTGATGACCTTGAACCCTAAAAAATATTGATTTTAAGTGATTTTTTGGCGATTTTTGGCTGCAAAAGAGTGAAGTGCAATCAAATGGATGGAGACAGACCAAGACGACCTGCTAACAAGAACTGCTTTAGGCTTTCGTGTATCTCATGAACTCAGACTTCTTGCACCCAATTACCTTGGTGCATGTTACATGTTTCTGTTTGTTTTCTATATGCCAAATTAAATAAATTTTGCTGAAATTTTGCAGTCACACGAGGTCAAAATGCGCAGTTCATTAGGTCTCAAAATGTGATGACCCTCCCAGTACCTTTCCCCTGTGCTGTAATTTCAATGGAACATCAATACTTTTCCATTATTCACTAGCTGGCAGCACTATAATGGTTGTCACAATGAGGAACAACTTGCAAATGTTGAGAGGAAATAAACCAGACATGTTGGCGGAGGTTTGTGTTGTCCGAGTAATACTTTTAGTTTGATATAATACAGGCAGCAATGAATCACCACGGAAACAAACGACTCCAATCGTTCCTACAAGGACTGCTTGTGACAGATTGTAACAATGGAGACAAGAAGAAGTGCGCGACTGAAAGACGGAACACGACGACCAGGACCAGATTCTGACATGGAAGCCCTGGACAGCGGTCAATGGTAGTGGACACCACTTAATTATCTTAGAATACCAAAAACGCAAAAACAAGACACAAAGTACGTTTTTCAACAAAAAGCATCTCAGAAGACACAGAAACATGGATATTCCCATGAACTTTTAGTCAGTTCTGTAGAATCACAAAAGCAGCAGTGAAAGAATTGGGAGATTAAAACAACGGAGGCCTAAGCAGTGAAAGAACCCAAGAACTGAAACAAGTAAGCACAGTATTAATGTTTTCAGTTTGAATAGGCATAGTGACACACGTTTTAGACATGGCATTTTTGAAGAGTATAAAGACAAACGAAAAAATGTTCATAAATTGTTTCACGAACGTGAAGGCCAACCTTTGCAGAGGGCCCAAGGCAACTGCACCTCACACATTCCTTAATCCGGCCCTAAAGATGACGGCAATGTCCAACGAAAGACAGGTGCAAAAATCCACAAGCTACCTACGGCAAAATACCACGTTTGACTGTCACTATAACCATCACATCAGCAAGCAACAAAATCACTGACGAGCAACAAAGAAAAAATGAGAGCAACTCACGTGCTTCCTCTCAGCACAGAAATGCAGCATAATGGCAGACATTGGAAGAATGTCATGAATACCAATATAAGAGCTGATATTTCCCCTCCCTGAAATTTATTTGTAATGAAACATTGGAAAACCTCACTGGCTATATATGTAAGGCCCACAAAGTGTAGCAGGCTGCAAACAACTGCAACTAAGTTTACGAGACTGATAACAAAAACCACCTACAAAAAAAAACAGTAACAAACTGAACTGTTTCTACCAGATGTCGTGAAAACCCGACAATGATAGTCAGTGGCATAGGAAAGAATTTGCAATGCAGGCTTCAAACTTCCACTGTTTTTGCGGAGTAAAACTGCCAAACACATTATGGTTTTTAAAAAATATCCCAGTTCATGGTATGAAACACATACAAATCTTTATATTACTATAAGTCCGGTAAAACAGAAAGACATAACTTTACGTGCCTTAACATAGTATCAGGCGATAATTTTTCTTCCAAGGAAAACAATTTGTATCCTGAATGAGGGTTTTAAACCCCCAAACCATCCGTCTGCGTATAATCTTAAGCTGAAAGTCAAAATCATTCCATTCTGTTATCATCAGCTTCTTCTGCAATATCCACCACTAAGATATCCTAGAGTTCTTTCAATTCAGTATTCAGTCTCTTTCGGACTGAAAATATCAATTATTCCCAAATTCGATGATACAACATCTATGATGTCCTAACAGGCAACTAACGGTTTAGCAACAAGGCAGATTAGTGCTACCAATTTTCTACAACAATGTCAGCCGTTTATAACACACATCACAGATGCTGACAATCACTAAACTCTGGAACAATACGCAACAGTCACTACTCGAAATTACTCGACACTGACTGCCTGCCCACTGTACCGTGTATATAAATATAACAAAAACTTACGCACATGTTTCCACACAATGCTACAAGCTCACACACGGTTCAAACAGATGACTGCAATACTGGAGAAGACGTGCACAAAAGAAAATACGATCATGCACATCTCCACAATACTCGCAATAATTACTTCGCAGTGATGCTGCGAGCAGTCGAGACAGTAACACACTATGTAATCAAGATCTGCATCATTCAGGGTGGAAAAATCCATATATTATAAACTCTCAACTTTTCCAGCAATCCCAGGTGGCAGCCCTTGAGTACAAGAGCGAACAACTTTGTAATTTTACTTTTGTCAGAATGCATACCGCATAGTTCATGTAAATGTTGCAAAGCATTTTTAAAACTGTGTACTACTGTTGTTTACAAGTTTCCTTCAGCGTACTGACAATGTTGGATAGAAGAGCAATGGTAAATATTGTGGGATCCCCCAGGTGTGAATGTAATTCAACAGCCAAATTATGTTTGCAGCACGTTCTAATTGAACTACCATGTTCAGTTTTCTGTCATTTAAGAATTGAAGTGAGCAATACACCATCATCATCCCTCTGACATGAAGTGGTACCTAATACAGGTTTCTATGACACTGCCTATTCCCAAATTTTTACAAGTTTCCAAACAACCAATCATGCCGTTCACATTTTGGTTCATTTCACCAAGAAATCAGCAAAACTCTAGACAATTGATTAATTTATTCCATAGATGTAAAAAACGTTTAAAAAAAATAAAAAACGTAAAAAATGTGGCAAAAATAAAAAACGTTGGCCATAATTTGTTCAGCTTCTTGCCTAATGCCTGGAACTGGAATTATATTTTAGATAGAGAGAACTTCATTTAATTTCAATGTAGCTGTGATGTCATAAGACCATAGCATTAAATTAACTAAATATACTGGTTAACAAAACGTTTTATTTAGTATATCTGGACTAACTAAGTATGATCTATTAATTTATTTCTGTGGTCCCAAAAGTGCTTCACAAAGCCTTTAATGGGATTTTCAATGCACGTTTTTAAGAATAAAAAACGTTGAGCAAAATAAAAAAACGTTAAAAAACGTGACAAGAATAAAAAACGTAAAAAACGTTTTTTTACATCTATGATTTATTCTGAACATCTACTTCAACAACCGAGGTTCGATGCTTTGATTGCTGGTTTGGCGAAGAGAGGCGAAACGTTATGCTAAAAAAACCGTGCTCTGAACAATTTTGCAAAGTTCACATTTGGCAACCAAATGAATCCTGGAGTATCTGCAGAAAAATTGTGTGATAGAAAATCAAAAGCAAAACCAGTCGTAGGAAATAACAAGCATGCATATAAAACTAAGTCATAAAAAAATTATTACATTTGGTTTAAAAATGGAATCGTGAATCTCCAAGATCAAGACTACATACTTGCATTACCACTGTATAAAACAAAGATGTCTGTTTTCTACTGTAACCAACCACGCAACATTGGCAAATGTCTAACTAAATATGTATCACTGACGCTGCAGAACTATAGCATCACTTTCTGATGTAGGCATCTCTGTTGTAAAGCTGTTTCAGCATTAAGAAAAACTACACTAATCAACCACAAAAAAACTCGTCATTTCCAACCATCTATATAAAAATTGTTTGCAGTTTGCACCCTCATGGTGAATTCACCAAAGTATACAAGAACAATGCATTCATGTTACATATCTTTTGCTACAAATTTCCTCATGATTTTCAGCACTCTGGTTAAATGATACACAATGCATAAAAACTGACCAACCGACATATCGCCCATTGCTAAATTCAATGAGACCAACATAAAAGCTGCAAAAAATTCAGTACTGGTAATGAAGGCTGTCAAAACGGATAACCTGCCACTGCTACGAATGAAAGAGTCGCCCCCTGGTGAATGGGAATGTAAAGCATAATGACACGTCTGTCGATGTGAATTTTAGTCCAAATCTCGCTATGGCGGCCCTTCGCTACATAGTGGCCCATTACCGTCTAAAGCCATGTCAGTACCACATATCAAAGAATAACTGACTGACTATTGTGTGTGAAGATCCAATGCAGGAGGCGAACAACGGGACAATTAAAATGCCGACAACATACACCTATGAGAGACCACATTCTATAAACAGATGCTGTCAGTGGTGTGGGCCAAACAGATAGTCCCAGGGCGACAGTGTGACAGCCACATAGAGTGCGACCATATTTTGCTGTACGACAGATGCTGCTATTCTTCGTCACAAATTACAACGTTTGTCAGTCAGGCTGACAGACAGACAATGGCACCACATCATTTCCATCCCAAAGGCAAGACACAGCAAGAGCAACATTTTCACACAGCACATCTGCCCCACAGAATGGCACTGAGCACCACTCAGCCTGGCCTCCCAACAGGGCAGCAACGACGACGATGAAACGACCTAAAACCGATGTAGGTGAAGATTACGACTGAGCACTGAACGCACGTCTGAACAGAACCGTAGAGCGTCAAGCATCGGCAACAGATTGAGTAGAGATAAATCAGTTGGGTCAGAAAACCACGACTGTATCGGAATAGCATTATCTGCACAGTTCATCACAGCAATATCATTTACACGACATGCAATCTAATAATGAAAATTATGATAACTACGCTTTAAGTTCATAATAAAATGAGTGGATGACAGATGGTTAAAACTCAACACACGGCATTTAGAGTTTCTGACACCACTTGGTGAAATTGACTTTTAACATTATGACCAAACGATGTAGTTAGTTCATCAATGTCTTAAGACACACTGTGGTGCTAACAAAAGTCTGATAAACATCAATCCATGTAAACCATTACACACACACACGATATTGGAAACAGAAGCACAGCTAAATCAGGATGAAATGTTAAAAAATACACGTGCAATCATGCACAGACAAACGACAAGAAATTGTAATGTCCCCTGCCTCCAAAATCAACTAACTGTGAAAAAGGCAAAAATAAAGTTTAGACGTTAAAAATCATAAAATGAACTAACTAACTGCATTCCATTTGCAGTTGCACAAAGTAAATGCATTGTTTCTAACAAGCAATAAATAGTGCATCATCAGGTAACAAGTAATCAAACAATATCCCAAACACAGCTGCCATTACTTTCAGCTAGATGTGCTGACAAGTTTGCCATAACAACGACAACAACTTCACTTACCGGGATAGGATTTGTAAGCACCAGGAGAGTTATCTATGATAAAAATACTGGACAAGTCTGTGCTTATAGTTGAAAGGTCTTTTGTATAGCTGAACATTTCGAACTGACAGTGCTGCAACACAAATTCCACATTGTTAGGCTGTGTATACATGTAAAAATGATAAATGTTGCAAAAACGTTTCATTTTACACATAACTAACTGTATATCTTCAGCTGGCACATGTTCATCACGCTGAAATGATGCCAAAATAAAAATGCTCAATTAATTTCTAACATAGACACTAGATAACCCCAGTGCAACATTGGGATCCTACAGCTGTAGCAAGCTGCAAACCAAACTGCCAGTTTATAAAACTGAAAAATAGCACTGACAACTGCAATATCACATTGACAGTTAGACGATGTGATGGTGAGTGATCACCTTTTTATGATTTTTGCTGTTTTCGATGTGTCACTCATTGCATGTCGCCGTTAACAAGTGTATAAACTGATGTTTCGTACATTTATATTATAGTAATAGCAACCGTGAACGACAATGTTTATAATGCTGTCATTGTGGCACAAACACTGCGAGAGTTGACCCAATTCACTTGACGAATATAGCAAGCGCCTGTCGGCCAGCAGTCTTTAGACCAAGCAGATCAGCATGAACTTCAGATGCACCTAACTAGCAGCTACTGTACTACACTCGCCATCACCATTGACTCAGCCTGAAAGCTGATACTCATCTTAAGGCGATGTCAGACGAACGACAAAGTTGGCTGACTTTTGTGGGTGTGGTTTAGTTGCCCGACAAAATCGGTCGACAAAATCGGCGAACAATGACACACAGCCAATATTTTCGTCTGCTACTACGGACGATATCAGCTAGCACAATAGCTGAATGCAGATCGCAAAATAATACTTGCATCACTTTTTCTGCATCTAATGAACGAAAATAAATAACAAACACAAGAAATAACTGAAATAAATATTCATCTTCCATTGTAAACAATCACCATGGCAACATGAACAAAATTTGTTGTCCGATATACAAAAAGTCGGCCGAAAAAATCGTCGAAGACAGAACATCTTGGCCAAAAAAATCGGGCGTGTGATTTTTGCATGACACACGACAGATTTTTTGTCGGGCGATTATGTCGTTCGTCTGACATCCCCTTTACCATACATGAAGGGTAAAGGCTGAGTTCACCAAAGTAGATGGTCATGTAAATTCAGACTACAGAGACGGTTTACTTGTCTGCACTGACCATACCATCTAAGCACTAGCTAAGACCAGCAACGCATAGAATTGCTTCATATGCTACACCACCAGTGCATAGGTCTTTAACGAGGATGTGAGAAACGTTTTCAAATGTAATTCACTGGTACATCAAATTATAAGTCTGCCCACCAGTAAGTTGCCGCTAACCTGTCGATAGTATCGTCGCTTTAAAATGCCACGATTTCGGTCCAGCTTCTCTGCGACGGCGGCACCATATATCTCCATACTGGCGGTAAAGACAACAAGATCATACCATTGACTGACCTGAAATCATGCACAGAAACCATGTCTCAAATACGAAATGGTTTCACAAACAAGAAACCTACATCACAGGAGATCACCAATAAAGGGTCGACTCGATAATATTGTTGCTTTTTCAACATTTAATCAAAACTGTAGTACCTTTTGCTGTTTTGTTGTAATTTAGTGCTGCCTTCTGGCAAAATAAATGATCAACTGATTACAGATTCTGGCAAATACTTTTGGTTCTGCCCATGGTAGCAAAAATAAGCTGTGCAAGGCATTACGATCTCAATGTCATCAGTCCAAGTGTTGCTTTCACAATATTTATGGTATACAATAATGGATTTTTACTGTGGATGATACTGAGCGAAAAAGAAATTACTTAATCTATTAATCTCTGAAAAAATTAACATAGATGAATCGATTAATTCTGAACAAAACACAACCCTAACTTTTACCAAACTTTTGTCAGTAGAGGAAGAAACTTTAAACTGACTAAGTTTTTATGCCAATTTTCACAGATTAAGATCACAGCGTGAACAAATATGCTGAAAAAGTGGCTAAGTCATACCAATGCTGTGCACTGAGACAATATCAACTATACGTGGAAATTAATTACTTTAAATTAGAGCTGCCACAGTTGACGCGTTAATTAACGCGTTAATGCGTTAATAAATTAACGCACGTTAAAAAAATTAAGGCACATGCGTAAATTTATTTCATTCAGTTACTAAATTCTGTGCAGCAAAAGTTCGGATATTCCATTAAACTGCAGTTATATGACAATCGAATGAAATCAAGTAACTAAACTGGATCCAGCACAAAATAATGATGCTGGTCGTCAGGCGACGAGTACGGCAGTTCACTGTTACTGTAGAGCGGGCTCGACGTCGACGTACCTTCTCCCATCCCTCCCCAGCCGTACTGACCGTTAGGACCGGTGCCGATGCTGCGTACCTTGGCGGCTAGCTGTGGCAGCAGTCTGGGGCGAGTGGCACGTGCAGGCGGACTGCATGGAGCCCATCGCATCAGGGTGAAGCTGGACAGTTGTCTGGTGCATAGGTGCCGGGCCACGGCGTCGCTCTGTCGACCCGTTAGGTATGGACGGTAACGGACGAACGCCGATCATCGGCCGTGCAACGACCGCCTGCTGGTCAGCATCGTACATGACGAAGCCGTCAGGGTACTGACGCCCCGTGGACAGCCATGGCTTAACAGCAGTAGGAGGCGCTTTCATTTAAAAAATAATAATTATATGTGTTTTTTAAAACTTTTAAAAATTTTTTTTAACTTTCTATATTCTACAGGCGGGTCCCATAAACGTCTCGGGCCCGGGGTAATTTACCTCCTACTCTCCATTTCGACGGGACTGGATGCGTTAATTTACGCGTTAATTAATGCATTAAAAAAAATTAACGCACTGCGTTAATGCGTTAAAAAATTTAACGCCTTGACAGCTCTACTTTAAATTCAACGTACGTACAGGGAATGTACATAGTGAATGATTTCATTAAATTCGTAGCAAAGTAATAGGATGTCATACAAGTACTGTTCAAATACTCACTACATCAAGAAAAAAATCGACGTGCGGTCGTTTATGAACAAAGAACCGAACAGGATGTCTATCAATAGTGACCTGCAAAATGCATTTCAAACTGGTAAATATAATAAAAGTAAGTAAGTAAGTAAATGATTTATAAAGCACCAAAGTCTCAGAAAGAATCAGGGCGAAAAAATCAACTAAAACTTCACAGGAAAAATACACATATCAAACATAACAAGCAAAGTGATGATACACATAGCCACAAGCTCTGATGGAAGTCCAAAAAATTGGGCACAGGCATCATCCCCTTCTGTAAACTAAATGCCAGTTTTTGCTTCAGATCTAGTGTAATTCATGAGATGCCACTTGATGAAAAAAAGTGTTAAAATCACAGTGCCCAGCAAGACAGTGGAGCATTAATTCAACTCAAGTTGATACCACACAGCCATTGTATTGCAAATTTAATTTACAATCCTTACAACCTTCAGTCTACTTGTTTCTCAACCACTGTTTTTACATGCCACAGTCCTTCATGTTGCCAAGCCAACAGTGTCAAAACAATGAAGGTTCTGTTATCACTGGGCAGCTGACTTGCCTTTAGTACAAAGTCTGGCGGTGTGCCAGGCTTGACCGTCTGTCGTAGGACACCATCGTGGTGAGAATGTATCAAAGTTTCATCCAGATCAAGAACTAACGTCTTTCTCTGAACCATATCTGCTACCACAACATCACACAGACACACATGTGGGTATTTTTCTCTACAGATCGAAGCGTGTCAATCAGTCCCCTAAAGGGAACCATATGCAATCACTCTGGGTTTGCCAGTGTAAGAATTTTGCTCTTCGCTACTCAAACAACTGATCAGCTTGCCATAAAACAGACTAAGATGGTAGAGCCATGTTCCAAGTATGCCTGACTGACAACAGTGACAGCTCAACTGATCAACTCCTTTGATCAAGCTGGTATCAAAAGCATGTAAGTGAGCTTATTATACGACAGAAACAACTGGGTCATATTGGCCTACTATTAAAATAAATAGCATAAAACAAACTTCAGTGCATTCTTAAAGATGAAAAATATACTACTACTTAAAAATATGAATACAGCTACCACAACTACACCGTGGTCCATAAAAAACGTGCCGCTTTATTTTTCAATAGCTTCGTGAAACACTGGCCGATTTTAATAATTTCTGGCACGCGACTTCAGGAAAGAACTTGATGCAAGTGACTGTAGTTTTGGCCACCTCACTTTAATACTGTTGCTACACTACCTTGTAAAATGCAGAAGTCATAGTTTGGCCATGTACAACAATGAATTCATATTGGATAGCGCACACGTCAGCTCAGAAATGACTAACTGAAAAGCGACAAACATGATTGGCAACTATTGTATCTCAAAGTCACACATGTCACATCACATCCTCTTCATTACAGCACGTACTCAAAATGTCCTCCTCCAGCGCGAATGCGAGAAGCAAATGCTGACACCACTCACAAACAACAGGCTCAACAACCTGCATTTCACAAGGTAGTGTAGTGACAGTATTAAAATGAGGTAGCCAAAACTAATTGTTTGCGCCAAGTTTCTTCCTGATGTTGCACACCAAAAATTATTAAAATCGGCCCATGCTGCACGGACTATTTAAGAAATAAAAATGGCACATTTTTATGGACCATGGTGTATTGACTTATGTTCAACATAACCATTAATCTTAAAAGTTACTTCAGATTAAGCCTGGCCCAGCAAAGTTCTGTTAGAGAACAGTAAACAAGCTAGATCACCATCTAACTTTCATGACATAAACACAAACGACAGCACTGAGGCATGAAAAATAAAAAAAATCAGTGAAAAATGACAACTCACTCAGTCTGTGTCTGAGAATCGGAGACACGGGCATTAACGGATATCTGACAGTTTGATACTGCACAACCTGCAACGGAATACAAACACAAGAGCCAGGGAGTAACAGATGCTAGACAGAGCTCTTGCTTTCTACAGTGTGGCAGCTACAAAACTATCTGGACAGTTTTGTAATTATGTACAACTGGTGACCATCTGCACTATGTGGCAAAAACGTTTCGGATATCAGTTTTCATTGATAATTGCCAAGATGTCATCAATAAACTCTAGAGTTTATTGATGACATCTTTTTAAAAAATGTGTAAGAGAGACCCCCATCACCGGTGGGGGTGGGTTAGCAAGAGGTCATTCGCTAGCGCATGTAAAAATTTGGGGGCACAGCACCCCTTAACGGCCAAAATATAGTCTTCCTAAAAAGTAGATTTGGGTGAGTATGATTTCACCTCTAGAACTCCTACGATAGTTCACCGGACTTTTTCACCTAACGTGGGAAAAATTGTGGTAGATCAAACACTTGTCCGATTTAAAATATCTTTCTCCATTTCAGAGATATTGGCTGCCGAACTTTGAAGTAGTTTGAAACTTCACCAAATTTTGCATGTTTTTGGCCCCTAAATTTTTTTTGGGAAAGGCCCCCAAAATTTTTGACCGGCATTATACAACTCGACCTATGTCTGATCATCATGCAACAAAAGTTGCGTTAAATACGATAACTACGATCAAAGGTTAGCTAACTGGCAGATTTCGGCCAGTTAAATTTTTGGCCATTTTGACCGTTGGTTAGTGCAACGGGAAACACGAGTTATGCAAATCTGTCAGTTAACACCAACTTGACCGACTAGTTAAGATCCAGAAACTGGCCTTAAATCAAAATGAAACGTTAAAAAATACACACACAATCATGCACGGACAAACGACAAGAAATCATAATGTCCCCTACCTCCGAAATCAACTAACTGTGAAAAAGGCATAAACAGACTTTAGACACTAGTAATCATAAAGTGAACTACCTAACTGCATTCCATCTGCAGTTGCACAAAGTAAATGCATTGTTTCTAACTAAGCTGTTTTGTCTAGTTTTATAGGTTGCTGATGTAGCTTATTCAGTTATAAAATTATTTCTTTATTATTGAGTTTAGTACGTGTTTCATTCCCTAGGCGGTGCCATTATTGTGTTTTTTTCGTGTTTTTATTGTTTTTCCCCCAAAAAGACCTAGCCCCTTTTTTCTTTATAGGCCCCATCAAAAATATCCCTCTTCAGAATGATGGAATTCACGTTAAAACTGAACTTTGTTCTCGGGTCTCAATGGGTATGACTAATTACCGCAACAGACCGCAACGGACCGTAAATGAACAAATAGAAATATAACAAAATGTAAACAAAATCCTACAGTCAGTCAGTAGAATTTAATTATGCCCAGTTCTAATTAAATTCATTAAGACTTACTGTGTTGAGTAAAATTTTGGCATATTTGCATTTTAGGCCTATTTTATAACATACGTTTCCTATGCACGACATTATTCAACTCCAAGGCATTATCAAAAAGAAAAAAGAAAAAAAAAACGTACTGATTAGGGTTATGGTTACAAAATCGTTTAGCCATTTACTTAGTTAATTCATTTTTTTTAAAACTCAGCTAAGGTAAAGACACGTAAACCTGTCTTTTCCGAGGGTGTCCACGTGATAAATTTTCTAGTGAATACAAAGTATAAACTATACATTTCCCACACTACAAAAATTAATATAAAACCTAGCAAATATTTAATTTTATTTTATTGATATTAACTAGACAATACATCAATTAGCAAACACTATGCTTGCTTATGCTTATATCAGATTGCGGTCCGTTGCGGCTCCGTTGTGGTCCGTTGCGGTAATTAGTCATATCGGGTCTCAATAGTTAATTATTTGCAGTTTCCCATAATTAAATTAGTGTGAAACATGCATAACATGCATAATTCTACCTATTTCAGTCACTTCTGAAGCAATCTGGGGTGGCGGAGCTAATGTAAATGTTTACCCAAACTTACTTGGTCGAATTTAGCTAAATTAAAATACTATACTCACCGATCGAACCTGTCTTCGTATGCAATAACACAGGAAACTCCAAACTTTCACAGCTAATAAAACAAAACTGCGTATTCCCATGACCGCTCGCACTCGAACACACACAAGCAACATGCAGCCAGTGCGCGTGATAGCAACTAAGAGAAAGCGTGCTTGCAAATATTTCTATTCAAATACGACTCTGAAAACACAGCCCAGAACCGGCTTAAATCACCAACTTCACGCAGCCGCCATTACCCAGAATTTGATATACAAATCATACCTAAATTAATTGTTGAAAGTGTGTGCCTATTTTCTGACATTGACCGAGAACCGAACCTGTCGTGTTCGTAAACTTCGTTAACTTCGTGTCTCGTTATCTGAAATTTTCTGAAATACATCTGCTACCGTGTATATGCCTCTGCAAACTTCGGAAATCGGAGTATTTTTAAAAAAATTATTTCAATGGATAAAACGTAGGTCGATGACGACAACCGTGTAAACAAAAAAAGTTTAGCTAACGCAAAGAAAACACGCGACAGGCGGTACATGTATGAAGACCTGTCAACCAATCTAAGCTCACCGATCCTAGCAATCACCATTCGACATGATGATGATTGATGATAATGAAGGCGATAATCTATAGCGTTGCGTCGACAGTCGATAGATAACGTAACCGGTCTCGCGCATTAGCTACCGTTTGAACGGCTGAAAGAGTGCATTTTCAAAGAGTAGGTCCTACCTAAGTTTGACACCAATACAATACAATACAATACAATGAAAAATTTGCACTCAAAAACTGACAAACACACTGTCAGTTTAATCTAGCACATAAACTAAAAAGAACTGAATTG
>Ga0209367_1002218_pt1 | contig 25380 bp, 20 predicted proteins | sample WorMetLIZISLAND2_FD_187412 | JGI IMG/M metagenome (GOLD analysis project Ga0209367, IMG submission 187412) | Marine gutless worms symbiont microbial communities from Max Planck institute for Marine Microbiology, Germany - Olavius geniculatus... ... | reverse complement strand
AAACAATTCAGTTCTTTTTAGTTTATGTGCTAGATTAAACTGACAGTGTGTTTGTCAGTTTTTGAGTGCAAATTTTTCATTGTATTGTTGTATTGTATTGTACTGCCCTACAAAGCGTCACCTGCAACTGGACCATTCCGCTGTCCGATGGCAACTTCTTACTTTTAATTACACATAATGACCAATGCCGTCTAATGTACGGTAGCTTGATGTTTGTCGATAAAGATTAGGTAGAATACGCACCATATTAATTGCTCACTGAAGGGACATTGCTAATGCTAAAGAATTAATTCGAATGTAACTACTTTTTTCTCACGTATATGATTGTGTAAATTTATATGAACAAATAAAAATTCTGCCAGACTCACTGAATGCATGAATGCATCAGGTTTGACGCAGTCATACCCGACGACTCGAGGCCTAATTTGAATATAGCGACAAAAGGCAACCGTTAAATGTAATCAGTGACGTAATACAAAATAATGAAAAAGCTTAATTACCTTGTCTTTAGACCTAAAAATCCTGCTTCATCCATGCTTAATTTCTTGCACTTGCATAATGGCGAAAAAGTGGGATGAAAAAAATTTAATTTTTTAAAATTTTTCTTTCATGGTCTCCCGTGCAATATTAGGCCTACAACAGCTCATAAGTCATAACAAGAAAAGCCCAGCTAACGCAAAGGGAAACGCGCAACAGCGATGCACGTATTAACGCCCAGTGCGAACGAAATCGAAGTTCACAACGATGTTTCATTTAGACTCTACGGCGGATGACGCCTAGCGCCATATCCAATGCATGAATTCCACCAATATTGGCTGAAAATCGCGTGGCGACACCTTGCGAACGCTATGGAATTGTGTCGCAACCTGAAATCGCCATAAAATCCATAAAAACCCCTATTATTACGTTCAAGGTCATCCAAGGTCATTGCTCTGGGTGGCAATCAAAAGCCCGTGTACGACTTCCTATTAGTGATTAATAGTAACCTAGGCCCTATCTCGTACCGTTATTAAGATACAGCGACTTATTAGCTAAAAATCACACATTTTTCCTACCCCCTCTCATTCAGCGCCCTTGTTCAGGGTGACCCCCTTCGAATTTACGGGAAAGCTTTACGGTTCCTGAAACTAGAGACTTCCAGGCAGCCGACAGTGAAGATTTGGTGATCCACGCTTGCACCGTTTTTAACTGATCCACTGTATGACGAATGGACAGACGGAGAGATGGACGGACAGACAGAATTGCGATGGTAAGACGCGGTATAATAGTACCTGCTGTGATGCGTAAAAACTAAGTGACTGACACAATACCCATGAAAACTAAAGCAAGAATATCACAGCATAATAAACTAGGTAGAAACTATTTTGTTTCTGTGAAACTGTGAGAGCAAGCAAAAATGCATTAATATTTATGAGGACCAAATAATCACTCTCGCTTTACTTAATATTGTGTTGTGTAAGCTACAAACAATACGACCAAACAATCATTAAGTTGACAATGCAGCATATCAATCAGCCTGACAAAGAACAGATGCTAGCGAGCCACATCAGCAACGACAACGACAGTATAACTAACTGAGCAAAAAATGGTCAGTAAAACATAAATCAAATGCACGCTTTTGCTACAGACATAAAAAAGTAGTACTCCTGATTTAAAATGCCTGACAGTTTCATGCACGACAGTGCTGTGCATACATGTACAGTGGCGTCTATCCCCCCAAATCTGGAATTAAAATTGAGCACAACTTCCCCCCCCTAGTTTTGGGCTGAGGTCACCCCAATTTTTGACTGAAGTTTTCCCCTCCATTTTGGGCTTCTTTCCCTCTAGGGAGAAAGTTTTGTTAAGGGCGTGGTTTGCCTGGTGAAAAATAGGGGAGAAATAAAAAATAGGGGGGTTGTTAAAGATGCAGACTGAACTAGAAATACGTTCTGCAGAACGAAGTATCTGTCCCATTGAGATGCTATATAGCCTAGCAGCTGCGTTTCAGTGTTTGACGCTTTTGTGAGCCTGCAGCCAATTTTCTTTCAATAAGAACGATTGGTTGCCATGACAACAGGGGTCTTCAGGGGAGAAATTTACATGATACCATTGCATAGTCCGAGCCCGAAAATAAGGGGTAGGTGAAAACAGCGTGCAATTATCTTTTGTGGGAACCGAGTTATAGTCAATTTTGTCCCAAAATTCGTTGCCATGGCAACAGGGGTCGGCAGGGGAGAAATTTAAATGACCAAATCAGATAGCCCAGACCCGAAAATAGGGAGTAGGTGCAAACAGCGTGCAATTATATTTTACGGGGACGGAGTAATTTGAAATCTCCACTGGCTGTAATGCAAAATTTTGCAACTTTTGAACGGTTGCTATGGCAACAGGGGTTAATAGAGGGTAAATTTAAATAACACTGTTAGATTGCCCGACCCCGAAAATGGGGGGTAGGTAAGCACAGCATGCAATTATCTTTTATGGGAACCGAGTTATACCGCTTTGAATTCCCCATAGGCCGTAATGCAATTTTTTTTTAAAATTGGGGTAAAATAGGAGAAGGAGTTATCAGATTTTTATCCCAAACAAACTCGACCTTACTTTTTGGGTCCCGAATCGCTGTGCAAAAGTTCATCAAAATCATATCACAATTGCGGCCACAGGAGTGTTTACAGACAGACTGACAGAATGACAGACAAATGCAAGTGATTTTATAATCTGTCCCATGCTATGCTATAGCAATGGAACAGATAAAAATAGGGAAAAGTAAAAAATAGAGGGGGGAGAAGTTTCGTTAAGGTGTAGTTTGCCCAGTGAAAAATGGGGGGGGGGAGTTTTGATCTACAACCTTATCAAAACTTGACCCCTCCTATTTTTCACCGGGTGCAAGCTGCGCCCACCAGGTATAGGGATAAAAGCCACTGTACAAGTATCTCGTTAAAATGCTCAATGACCAGCAGAAAAGCAGTTACGGTATGCCAGACTGCCACAGTCTGCCTACAGCATTGCATTACAAGGCACTGTGGGCTCGGCTTTTCGAGGCAATAAAATCTGCAAGCACAGGCAGTGAAACTGAGGGAAAGGTAAAAAGACCAGTTGCTTCCCCACTTTTGTAGAAGAAAAAATTCCCCCACTTTGCACTACATTCAAGCTGTATAACATCTTGACCACAAACAGTCTTCATAATAACACAACTGGAATATGAACTATACAAAAAGCCGTCACTTCTCCCTGAGATTACAGAGAAAAAATTTCATTTCTCGTAAGTTTTCAGCTCCGCCATCAAAACGTCACTCCTTTGGCTGCTAATGACTGTAAGACAAATAACATCAAAAACAAAGAGACAAACGCGGACCGGAATAACTACATTTACACCATCAGTCCGATCACAAGCAGCTTCACAAAAGCAAGAGCCAAGTCATCACAACAAGCAACCTATTGCACGCAGGCACATGCATACATGTACCTCATTCGATCGTACACAACTGCATCATTAGCACGATTACAACTCAAGCCGTTATCACCTACAGAGTTTTTCTATACTCATTCTTATTGACAATACTCATGATTACGTTTTCGCAACAGAGCTACGTGATAAACGAATATTAATATTATTTGTAACCTCCAACTCACACATATCAAAATCTTCCTTTTACAACTTAGCTTTAGTCCTTCTGACACTGACAGTCAGGCCTATAAGCGGACTTTTGCCAAGAAGGTTCAACTGCACCACTGTGACCCTCCATTAATCCATCTAAGGGGCCGGGGGGTGCTCTAAACTCCCTCAGTGAAATTGCTGCAAGCACATTATTGTTCATTTCAAGCTCAAAAATTGTATTTAAGCAACGTTTTCTCAATCTGGATGACAGTAGAGTAATTATACCCACTGTGTAAGTAAGTAAGAACCAATTTATATAGCACCAAAATCTCAGAAGAGAATCAGGGCGCATTGGAGAGGAGCGCTAGGAGGCAAGATAAGCGGAGTGAAAATAATAAGTCTTAAGATAATGTCTGAAGGAAACAAGTGCTTGAGCTTGATGGATATAACAAGTGCATGCATAAGCAAGGGGGAGGCAGGATGATCCTGTAAAAATACCAACACATTAAGGAATTAATCACAACCAAAAAACAAATGACACTAAAATGTTAAGACAATGACAAGAAGCTGTAAAACAATCTCACTGTACATAAGCACTGACAAAAGCACCAACCATGCACGTTTGTTGCTTTTCTCCAACCGCACCAACATATTCAACTGTTCAACAGTTTACTGACTATAAGATGGCAAAACAAACCAGCATGGCACAAGTTCCAAGACAGCGCTATAGCAGTATCAAAAACTGCAGAAATTGCAGTCACAACATGTTGGACAATGTTCAGCTGCAAGACCGCCTTCTGTCGCTTCATTGAAATGCCAACTGCAGTGAGATTAAAATAATTAATCATGCAACTAAACTCTAGTAAAAAGTATAAGTCTTCATCATTTTTTGAGGAACCGTCTTACACTAAAAGTACGTACCCGGTAACTTGACTGATTAAACAAGCATCATGAGCAATATACAATTCGATAAAAATGTTACCAAAAAATTTTTTCAATATACACATAATCACAGCCATTAGACACAATTAAGCAACCGATGATATGATACAGTAATTATCTGGAATAAACAATACAATAATTTTGCACGATTTTACAAAGTCAGCATTGACTACAGAATATGCTATCATCAGTCACTGTCGGTCTGTTTCCATTTCTGATCGTCTTCCAGTTTGCGGTCGGGTATCAGTTGGTTGCGCATTCCACCAAGCACGTTGGACGTAGCCTCAGTGGCAATGATGACGGGCTCAATGACGGCTGAGGGAATCTGTCGCAAGACTCCACCGACGGCACCGGTGACGCCTTTGTGTTCGTGTTCTTGAACGGCAACCGAGTAGATGTTCGATGCGGTATCACGCAGCCCCTGAGCACAGCATCAGCCCTGTCAGTCACTGCTCATGCATGCACTCACGGCACAGTGTGACTTACACACAGAGTGTACACAGTACTGACTTCAAAAAAGCAATATTTTACTGATCAGAAGCTAGCAGTTGTCTAGTGAAAAAATAATGGACTTGTATCTAAAAAGTATTTAAAGCTAAAATGCAGAAAGTTTTCCATTGGTATTTCACCAACTACTACAGCCAACATAATTCATGCACGAGGTGCCACTATGTGGTGGCCGCATTTTCCGCATGTCAAACAATTTGTATGACTACTGCGACAGTACGCATTTCTAGTATTTTCTACAAATTGAAAGTATCACTGCATTCTAGTTAGTGATCTTTGACGTAAGAAGGTTCATTCTGTTTTCTGTGTCATCGAACCTTTATGGAATATACCAACGAATATAATGACTGGAAAACTTGCCTTCTTGTTCAGGCCTAGCTAGACTGATGGTCACACTGCGGCCATGTTCCATGTGTTCTACGCATACATGCTCAGTGCTTCTGGCCTTCGTGCTTTTTTACTTGAGCAACATAAAAAAATCACAAAGTAATGAGAGAGGTGTTAAATGTTAATCAGTAGCACAAACTGCACTATTTAAGACAGCATTGCATATCATATAAATAAAAAAACTACTACGGTTCAACTAAACGTACACCAGTGATAATGTTGACGGCATTCGATACACCTTCTCGCAGATCGACGGGTTGTGCAAAGCGTCGTGGTGGTCGCCGTGTCATGCGTCGTTTGACACGAACGCTCGGTCCTGGTGACACCATGTCATATGCCGACTCCGCAGCAAACTGCACATAAGACTCAGAGATAATGCCAATAACGCTGCCAGCTGCCATACAATAATAATATAATAATACCAAGAAAAATGTTTATGATGCTGTCACTGCCACTGCAAGAGTTCACTTGGTTCATGTGACAATTGTAACACGCAGCGCCACGTAACCGCTGACCTTTGGACTAAGCCAATCAGCCTAAGCCAAAAGATCCGCCTATTGGTAGCTATAATGACAACAATGACCATCAACATTTATTATTAGTACTTTGTTAGACAGCTGATGCTCATTTTACCATCACATGCAGGTACAAGGCTGAGTTGACCTCGGTGGCTAGTCAAAACAGTTTATGTACCAGCAGACTCCTGGCCCAGCATAGACAAGTAACTTTATTGTTCCAACAGAACATGTTACTGTTACGACATGACAGTGACCCATAAGCTCCTTATTAACACACAAATAATCTACCACTAACAAAATAACCATATATATTTTTCAATAATATCACAAAGTACATTCAGTTACATAAGCAATGCATAGATTTTACACCAACAAAATCATTGCTAACTGCAATTGTTATAAACAACTGTAAACAACGGACTATTTTACGACCTTGTCATAACTACACAAAAGTCTGCCAGGCTTCACTATTTCACACTATGTTGACAGTTCACATCATTGCTGCTTGAAACACATAAGTTTATAAAAATTTATAAAATTTTAAGAAAATTTCAAAGAACCCACATCGAAAAACAACCACTTTACAACACATTCAGCAAGTGTCCACTCATCATAAGCAGTTACTACAATAACAGACAAGAGTAGAGAAAACCTGCTGATACCTGTATAGTTTGTACAACCCTGTTGGTAAGTTCTAACGTTGACATCGCCGTGCACGTCATAAATGACTGAGCGCCACGCTGGAAGCCACGAACGATACGACCATCGCGACGATACTGCTCGACGGGCAGCCAAAAGAGGTCTCGACATCCATGCACTACAACCACGTACACTGCATTAGACACTGTCAGCGACGTCAGTTCATCCAACACTATAGACAAAAAAAACAAATGAAGATACTGCACAAGTATATCTACAGCCGAATCTATTTGTACTTTATTCACTGAAAAAGATTAAAAGCACACACCCATCCAATGGTTTTGCAGCCACCCACCAATGTCAACTTCCACAAAGCAAATCCGACTGTTATGATTTTGTATATATTGCTGGAAATCAGAGCAAAAAATTTAAAATATCGTTAGACTCATGCCTTGGAAAGAATTTCTGCAATTTGAGTGAATTTTGCTTAGCTCATGACACACTGTCCAACCAATCACTGCACGCCATTTGTGGTTGCATTTCAAAGAATATGTTATCTCTCCTCTACTTTATAGCTCCAACAAACTATCACACAGACACTCTTCAGCATTAAGATGCTGTTGGGTGTGGGATCAAAAGCCGATCCAACAATACCCAACAATTCATTTTTGTAACCTAATCAGGCCCAAAATTAGAAGGCTTAATGCAAAGTTGACACTGAATGGAGATGCTGTACTGACCTAACTGCACCAAAGAATACAATGGTCCAACGCCACCAAGCAGACTTGGCAGCTGATTCTTTTTGATGTCTTGCAACCATTCAGTAAGAGCAAAGGCAACAACTCGGTCAATTCCAAGCAACCTGCAAACCACGAAAACAATTGCTAGCAAATTCTTCTTACTATATAAAACCAAGCTCACACCAATAAACAGCAAAAGTTTTATGGTACCCAGGTTAATTAAACCTGGGCAGCCTTTCATGGGTAAGCACAACGAGTAGCAGCAAAAGCTTGGCAATAAACAGGCACACCATGCACGGCGCGCAATGGACTATCCCTGCTTGCATAGTCTCACATACTAACTGGATCTGGCTGAGAGCTGAGAAAATGAAGATCAACATGGTCAGCCTTAAAGCTTAGAAAGGACTTTATGTTTACATTACACTATTACGGTACACTTCAAACAATATAATTACCCATGTCTATGGTTGATTGGTTTCAAGCGAAGCTCAGAGCAATTAAGTTGAGCCAAGCCCACAACGAGGCCAGCTAGTGTCCCCTGTTCCATGTCCACCCTTTTACCCTGATAATCCAACCGAATCAGTACCTCCGGACAAAATACAAAAGACCTTCATACAAAACACAGACATCTCACCACAAAAATATATAAATTTCAACAACAATGATAAAAAATAATAATAATAATACTTCGTAAAGTAAATATCAACCACTGCTAGACTACTGCTCTTGCCTATTTCATAAACCATCCTTTGTTTAACACAGGTGTGATGAAAACATCACAAATTTAAGTAACTTATAAGACGCTTAGTGACAAAACAGAAAGTTACTTTTGTATTTCCTAAGATAGTGTTCAATGAAAGAAGCATTATTTGAAATTACTCAGCCACACAATGGCACCCATACAATTAACTCAATTTGATCATTACCGGTATGCTTATATTTCATTCATTTTATAACTACCTGGCACAAATGTTGCCTGATGCTAAAACCTAATATTACATCATTCAAAACTAAATGGTGGTTACGACTGCATCAACTATTATGCCTCCGCCAACATGTGACAAGAAGCTAGCTATCGCCAAGACCGTGTATTGCGGTGCGTAACGTGAAAAAGTAGAAATCATGAATCTACTTATAGCCAAGCAATAACTGGACCTTTTCTGTCGAAGCTTGCTGGTGATTGGTCACGCACGACGACAATGCAGACGTGATTCGTCGCATCTCATAAATATTCATTAGTTGCGTGGATAATCAGCCGTGCTGCAGAACTTTGCAGCGAGAGAATAACGTTTACACAGAGAAAGTGTTGTTAATTGATTAATTACTAATTAACAAGAAACCGACAAAATTACCATACCCTATACCCCATACCATACACCATACCCCAGTGTTGCAGAAAAACTTAGGGTTTAATTCATTGAGAAAGAATTAGGTGGTTTGACAAATTAAAAAAGAAATTAATAAGAAATGTGACCACATCACTATACGCGTAACGTCAACTGACTAGGCCTACTGTACGAGGGCCATCCCAAAAGTTTCCGGCCTCGACATATTAGACAATAATATTTTCTACAATCTATAAATCAGTGAAACATACATCCTTTACGAACTCTAATGAGTCGGTTGCGGCTATGATGTCATTGTAATTTATGATGTTATATAGCTCTAAACTGAAACAATTTGGAGCGCTAATGCAAAAAGCACAAAATCAAGCTTACTGTTGCAATTTTCCAGTCTGTAGGTTTACCAAAGTAGAGCCCTGTGGCATCTGATTTTGTGAAAGCCCTAACAAATACATTGTGAATTTCTTATTTGCATATGCGAATATAGAATAGCCTACATTTGCACTAGCCACAAATAACAGCATTTGAGTCAATTACGACTTCATGCAAATACGAGGGACACTCAACAAGTTTTGAGCCTCAATATATTGGACAAAAAATTTTTATTGTCTATATATCAGTAAAAGGTACCTACCTTGCGTATTCTTCATGTGAGCAGACTGTGGAAGTGACGTCATGTAATTTATGACGTCATAGAGCATTAAGCTGAAACAATTTGGTGCACTAACACAAGCAGCGTTTGAATCAGGCTGATTGCTGAATAAAACTTTTTCAGTCTGTAGCAGGATTCACCAAAGTGGGGCTTCTTGGCATCTGATTTCACAAAAGCCCTGACATCTACACTTATAAATTTCTCATTTGCATCTGGGAATATTTTATAGCCTAATCTGCGATGGCCGCAAATCAAAGCACTTCAGCCAAAATACGACGCAATGCCAATACTTGATGGTATCAAAAAATTTTATTAAAAATTTAACTGTTAATTATATCAATTGTGTTAATGAAAGGCCAACCAGAATTTGTGACTAGTTACATGGACCCCTGATGGGCAGGGGGACTGGGAGGGGCCCAGGAGCAAGCCCTGCACAATTTCCCCAAATTTTAGTACTGCAGTCCAGTCCAAAGTCTAGAGTTACCCAGCTGGCTGTTCATGACTATGACTTTCTACACCAAGACCACTCTGCATACAGCAACGACCTTACTCCCAGTGACTATTTTGAAATCTGATAATGATAGTGTTCGCTATCCATGATGATGAACGACTCAAGCCTCTTTCGTTGATGCTGAAAATCGGTTCTATTTAATGTGCTGTGACGTCATAAATTACAATGACGTCATATCCGCAACTGACTCATTAGAGTTCGTAAAAGATGTACGTTTCACTGATGTATAGATTGTGGAAAATATTTCTGTCTAATATGTCAAGGCCGAAAACTTTTGGGATGACCCTCGTATAATGGCTTGCAAATGCTGTCTAGAAGCGCACAGTGTCGACTTAGGGTGAGTAAACATTAGCCAACTAACCGTCATTGTTAGTGAACCAAAGTTCACCAATTTTTTTGTTTAACGCAGAAGAGATCGTAGTTGTTAACGTCGTTTACCGCTTGTCAACATCTTCAGTTGTTCTGGAGATATTTACGCTCAAAGTCCATGGACGCACGGACGCACGCATGGATGAACAGATGGATGCACAAACACTCCGAAAACATAATGCCTCCGGTGGCACTTCGTTGGCGGAGGCATAAAAAGTACGAACATACAAATAAAACATGAAAAAATTATATGGCAATGCGGACAAGCAGACACTCACTTGAAGAAGATGGGTGCCTGCATGGCTGCATTAAGCTGACTGGAGTCCTGAGATTCACGACTGCTATCAACATCGGCTGCAGCATCATTCATGCCACTGAGAATGAGCAACATCTCATCAGCATCGGCTGGAAGTCGAGGAGCAGATGACGACGAATCACAGACATCGGAGACAATGCTGCCGCCAACAGTCATGACTGGAGCAGTGGCAGAGCTGCTGCTGCTGGAGTGTTTGGGTGAAGTCATCAACGACACAGGATCACCAGTGTACTGCCGACCTACTCCGCCCACGTCAGTCGACGCCTTACTGCCCTCCGTCTCCGCACCAAAACGACTGCTGACGTCACTGAAGAACGACCGGAAAAAGAACAGCGAGTCCTTTAACACACAATGCAATACGTCACGTTTTTACACTAAACGAAGTGACGTATCAAATCTAATCAATTAATGACTTCTAAAGTGCCAGTGACACAGAAGATCCAATCTCCAGTTTGGTCCACACACTTGTTAAATAATGCCAACATTACCAGCAAGTATGAACTAGCTAAAAGACTGTGTATAGCTCTTTATCGGAAACACATTGGAGACCTAATAAGCATCACCTTCCATATGAGATGACAGAGTATTAACTGCCACCGACACAGATAAATGCACCCTGCCTTAACTCCAGCCAGAAAGGATGAGACTCAGATTTACCTACCCAGAAGAGATGAAAGGCTGAGTTCACCTTGGCAGGTAGGTAATTCACATAGCATGTTAATGCCAATAAAGCTTCAATGCATTTGGTGTGCTAGTGAAAAGAAAAGCATAAATGGTTAAAATGACATCTAAAAGTAGAATGAGTATAAGACAGTTTTATGTTTTTTAGACAAACCGGCAAGTCAGTGATGTACCAGTGGTCAGTGACGACAGGTGACTTCAACTGAGACCAAAAAAACGTGTAATAAGCATATACAAAGAGGAAACAGTGCATATAAGCACAAATAACATTTATAAGCTGTAAAAATTAGGCTTATAATCTGTACCAAATAAAACAACTTGAGAAGTTAACAAGTAAACTACTAACTGCACCTGATCGACGTTAAGTCGCAGTGGCTGAAGGGAAACCTTCAACATGCATTCTTGAGCTGGCACAGTTTGGTCAGGTCTCACATGCAAGCACTTGATTACCAGCTGCAAAGCACAAACATTTCACTAACCTATGTAGCCTCTCTGTGCAAAACTTAACAGTAACTGAAATTACACAAACTAGCTTAGAAACCAATACCTCATTTTCTGGGAGAGAATATTCTGTAACATAGAATATGCAAAAATTTAGGAATTCTTCTCGATCCACTCAAACAATTAAAAACAATAACAAAATAGGTATGAAGTTCAACCTCCCACCTTAATCAACCTAAAAACCACAGTTCCAAGTTCCAACGTTTTGTAATTCCTGAGATACTGTTTGTTAAAAGAAGCATTATTTAAAATTATTCAGCCACTTCCCAATTAACTAAATTTAAACACAGCACATCAACTCCACGAAAAAATAAACTATTATGATGAACTGCTGCATGTTCAGTTCAGTTCAGTAACAAAAAATTTGTGTTTCACACAATTATCTTTATGTGAACTATGTTCAGCATCATAACACTTGCTTGAAAGCATAATCTGTTGCTCCAATAGTGCAATGGTTCCTTTATCATTTCATAATCTTTAAGCTGCTTGTATTATACTGATTACAACTTGCTTATTTTTATTTTTCATAACTTTTGCCGATCCAACTATTACTGTCAGTTTAACATACTCAAAAGGTACATGCACGCAGAAACTTTAGCAGAAACTGTTAACATTGGCGTTCTCACCATGTTAGCATGAGACTGTCGAGGAATGGCATCAGAAGAATACTGATAAAGGAATTTGTTGATCTTGGACAAAGCAAGCCGGTCACGTATTTCCAAGTCACTGATAATAAGCACCTGTCTTGATGCCTGATACGTGCAGTCAGGATAAATTTCATGCTGGATGCGAATCTGTTCATTGCACAATGCAATCAACGAATCAGACGGTAATAATTAAAATATTAAACACTCCTATAGCACAACAAATCTGGTGTTCTTCAATAATACCTATACTGCTATGCCTGTAGCGATATGCATCAGTGAAAGCACGATCAAGCATAAACATAATGTAGTCTAAATGCAAATGTAAAGTCAAAATATAAACAGAAATGAATACGATATGTTTTGCGCTAGAAAACTAACTAGTCAAGTGGCCTAAAGAAGTACACAGAAAGCAAACAGTTTTATGCACAAGTGTTATGCACTGTTACCACAACTCTCAGTTTTTGTTTAATCTGTCAACTTAGCGCTGGTTTCTGGATCTTTTAGTTAACTGATCAGTTAGTAAACCGTCTGTTAATTGTAGCTTGCTAGTTAAGTTTGTGCGTGTTTCTGAACGAAACTTTGACTGGCTGTCAGCTAACTAAGCGGTAAACTATAGTTGCTTAGCAACGATGCACACGACACTTATCACTTCCGCCTAGTGCAGGCAAGCATCATGAATATTAATGAGCGCAAGCACACGTCAGCCAGCCAACTGACTGCAGATGGCCATTTTGTTCATTCATGAATGGATTTTGTAGTAAAATTTGTAGCAGCAAACGTCTCCTCGAGCGTTTTGAAGACTTTGCAATATGGTAAAATCATTGTATAGTATCACATTCGTCAATAAACTGCTTGCAAAATGGTACAAAAGTTGCACTGAATACGATAACTACGATCGATGGTTAGCTAACTGGCCGATTTCGGCCAGTTAAATTTTTGGCCATTTTGACCATTATTTAGTGCAACAGCAAACACAAGTTACACAAATCTGTCAGTTAACAGTAACGACCAACCAGTTAAGATCCAGAAACCAGCCCTTAATAAATCAAAAACACTTTTCAGCAGCTGTGCTATGTATGAACAGCAGCCAAATCTAAACTTGTGGTAACTGTTCCAGTGCTACAAAGTAGTGCTGCAAGTGTCTTACAGTTCACATGACAACAATCGATTAATTTTCACAAATATAGCAAATATAATATAACTTCATATGACTTTCCAGAAATACTAATCCAGCAAGTGCAAATTATGCACAAAATACCACCTTATTAAGCTGCAGCTCCATTAGCGTGCTGAGATCACGACCTGCGCCTCCCAGTGACCGCCAGCTCTTAGTTCCCAGAGTGCTCACATCAGGCTTCGGTCGATGAGGCAACTTCGGAGAATTTGTTCGTGAAGTTCTGACAGCAGCTAAAGCACATGCACTACGTAAACTGTAAATGACTGAACTGTAGACTATAACTTCACACAAAGTGCATTACTTTTCAATTTATAAACATTTATAGCTTTAGCAGATACACTTTCTGCTATACTAACTACACTATATGTCCCAAAAAACGTCTCATGTCTCACTTTGTGATAATCCATATCTTCGCCAAATACGAACCGATTTTCAAAATGTTTTACTTGTGCATTCTGTAGACAATTAGCAAAAAGTGATTACTGAATATTCCTCCACACGTTAACTACGTCATTACGCTACCTTGTGAAATATAAATGCAAGAAAAACTAACAATCATGGACAGCAAGCATGTTGGTAAACAAAATACACTTCTGACCAAAAATGCTGTGAATGATATGTATGATGCTACACTTTGTTAGATCCGTTTCTTTGGATATCTGGCGTGTTGGACGATATGTTTGTTTCTGGCTTTTTTGGTTTAGCAAGCCTACCATTTCATCCACAGTGATCACGTTCTCTTCAGTACGTGCATGCTTCAGTCTGCCGGTCTCATGCCATTGGTCGGTGCTGCATGTTTCCCAAATCTCTGTTAATACCATTCCCACTCTTTTCCTGTTGCAGCTTATTTTCAAAAATTTTGCCAGTATTCTCGACAAACCGTATTTTTGCACCAGTACATGTTCCTTACTGGAGCCTTGTCTCCACTGCTAAATGGCACATTACATCATCGGTATATTGTCAGTGCATTAAAAAGTATTCTTTACGACAATATTATCTGCTTTTGTTCACAAACATCAGAAATGTATGTAACACTAAACATAATTTAACTTTTGTATGAAAATTGGTAAAAATTGTTTCAAAAAATAATTTTTTGCATATGTATTACAGTGACTTTAGTGATTTTCAAAAATTTATGTTTCACATGGTAGTGCAGCGACACAGTTAAAGTCTGGCGAAATATTTAACACTTACTTTATTGCTTATTGTCCACAGTATGTGCCGGTAAAAAAATTTGTGAAAATCTGTTAATATTTGGCAAAGATATGCAAAATAACAAAGTGAGACGTTTTTTGGGATGCAGTGTATAATCAACACAAGTAATCATGACATGTTTGAACAGTATATCAGCCTATGTACCATAGCTTATGCATACTCTCTGTCCCAAGAAAGTAGCACATGAAGCACTTTGTCAATTTTCATTAGATTGTGGTGTGATGTTAAATGATAGTTTAATTGCAAATTATTTGGACAGTGTGCCAGGGAAAAAATATAAAAATCCGTTGCCAACTGACAGAGCTATCAATAAGAGCTTAGTGTAATACTTTTTGAGACACTGTGTATTTCAATATAAAATAAATAATTGTTTGCATATTTCTGGTTACCAAAATCACTGTCATTTTGGTTACATTTTATCAACTTTTATGATCTTTGTTAACTATGAATCACTTTGCTTCCTCGTTTAAACAGAAACTTCTGATACATTTAACAACATACACCTCTATTCTACCTTCAAGATTTTACTTAACACTTTCCACTTCACAATCTGTAGACTGTTTCAGCATATCCTTCCTAGTGAATGTAAGCTCTCTCCGCAGCCTTTGGCTTAATTCTATGCAAATCATCTAAACCTCAATACTACAGTAACTAACTACAAAGTCAAATACACACATCATTACATACCAGAAGAGTCAAAGTCTCGTCCACCAAACATTGACCACACAATGGAAATCTCACTTAGTGTATATCTGTAGATGGGACATGGAAAATGGTCCGGAGCTTTCAGCATGTCTGTTTTACCAATCGGTATTCGGAAATAATTGTCAACGACAACTATAGGCTCGGTCGTTAGTAACCGAATTACCGGCTCACCATCCTTCGGCTGTTAAAGTGCAGAAAAAACACATGCAATGAATACTTCCTACAAAAACACTGAACATTTTTAGCTAGCTGTTCAAACACTGCACTTAGGCAATATATCAACTAGAAAGACTGCACTGCACTTACTGTCTCTAGAATAAAAATTTCACATTACAACTGGACTTTTCTGATACACTGTACATAACATTTGATGATAAATGATGCTAATTTCTGCTGAATGTGGACAAAGCATATCCCAAATGAAGTAATAACTATCAATGATGTGTTTAAAAAGTGTAAAAAGCCATTAAAAAAACTGTATATACTACAGACATCACCATATGGCATTACACGTACACAACAAAATACAGCTGCATCATATCTTTATTCACCATAATGTATAATAACAGAGTAGAAATGAAAAAACTTAACTAACCTTAAAAAGAGAGTCAAATTGGCATAATACCTAACAATATCTTGGCTAAGCAATATTTAACATCAAATTTTTTACAACATGCTGACCACTAAATGCTCCGAGCAGACAAAGCTTACCATGATGCCCAAGCCAGGCTCGTCAATTATGCAGAAATCTTCAAAGTCGTCAAACGATTCCATAGCAACAGAGTCATCATCACTTTCACAACTCATCATGGGATCAGTGTCCGCCATGGCCGACTGTAAAGAAGCGTCATCGGTTACACAATCGCCATCAGGCACTGGATCAAGCGACAGTGAAGACTGGCTTGAACTGCAATCCGACTGCTTCAAATGATCAGCTACGTCAACTGGGTAACAGTAGACGTTTGCTGGCAGTGTCCGTGGCATCAACTCTACAATTGCACCACAGACCATAACATCGTGCCTACAGTCTAAGTTTGTCTCAACTTGCACGTTAGTCTGACGACGAATCACAGATGAACTATTCTTTGGTATGCATATCATAAAATATACAAGAAAAGCCCAGCGAACGCAAAAGAGAATGCGCAACAGCAGTGCATGTTTGGAAGCCCGGTGCGACCAGAATCTAAGCTCGCCCATCCTAGTAACAATGTTTCTTTTACACTCACCAGAGGGCGCCAGATGGCCCGATCGATCTCGCTCAGCTGTATTGGCTAAAAATCGCAAATTTCCCACACACCTCTCTCATTTAGCACCCTCGCTTGAAATGACCCCTTTCAAATTTATGAAAAAGCTTTACGAATCCTGAAACTAGAGTCTTCCACGCAGCTGACTGTGAAGATTTGTTGATCCTAGCTTGCACCGTTTTTGACTGATCCACCCACGTGATTGACGAACAGACGGATGGACAAATGGACGAACAGACAGACAGAATTGCGATGGCTAAGACGTGCTACAGCAGTAGCTGCTGTTGCACGTAAAAAATAAAAGACAAGCAAAAAAATCAAACTCAAAGATGCCTGCCTGTCACACATACTACTAGCTGATAGGACAAGCAGCAAACTAAAATAGTACTAGACATGTGACTGTAGACAGCAGATCGACGACCAGTATAAAATACCATATGAACTGTAACTTGCATCAAAATACGAACTCTGAGAAACCTGTAGTGTTTGGTTCCGATGGTAAATCCAACATTGCATCAGCAACCATGTCATGAACTTTCTCCAGATGTTTCTGAGAAATTGTTGAACTGTCATCCGTTCTTGAATCGTCGCTCACTGGTGTTGGCTGCAACCACAGCATGTCATCAGCTCGTATCCCCTCCAGAACAAATAATCATTTCAAGACTTTCAACAAATATAACAGAACAGAAAAAGTAAGGTTTCTAAGAACGTAATAATGCAACAATTTCTTGAGCAATCACACCATATTCTAGACGATTGTTCAGCACTATGAGATCTTGACTGTGTCAGTGAAACCGGAATAAAAAACAATACCAGTACACTCAATGTTTAGTGTGACTGACTCACACAAAGCCATCCATTTTTACCTTTGCAGCAATAACTGATAAGACACACAGTTAAAATAATAAAATGACGGCCAAAGACATCTATTAACTGGTAGGAGAGCCTAACCAAAGCCTAACCATTTGCTGACCGCTAAATATCCTTTGTCCAACTCAGTTTTTGAGTATCACAAGAGAAATCGTGAATGATTCTCAATGACTGTCGACAAATGCATGGTAATGTAAATAAGATTCCTTCCTCACCTCTAAATGACATAATAAGAACTGAGGTACAGTATGATTGACATCACTAACAAACACCACATCAAGTTGCTTCGAAACCCAGAATGATAGCCCCATGCATTATGCAACAAAAATTACTGACAAAAAAGACAGCCAAACCAGTCAAATGCAACACACTAAATATTTAAAAAAATGAGTCATAATTGCAAATAGTAATTACAAAAATACAATTTCAGTCACACACATAGTACACATACAAATAATTTTTTAAAATGTTTGACATTATTGTACTTAGTGCATTTTTAAATCTCACTGTTTCCAACACCAAGATTGAGCAAATAACATTGCATGTACCTATGTAAAGCATGTAGTTCCACTTTTTTATGCTCCCCCAACACAGAAGCAAACAACAGCAGTTGACAAGATGAACATACCACAGAGATGGGAGTTTCAGCTCGCGATGGCTGCCTTGTGTCAGACGAAGCAGCGAAGTCTCCATCACTGCTGAGATAGTTGATCAGCTCCATCAGTGCATGGCAAGAGTCAGAACACGTCCAGACGTGTACGATGTTATTGGAGGCTCGGATGTCCATTTTTGGATATTTCTAAATTGCACAACAAAAATTGAATGTTACTGGAGGCCTGGATATATATGTTTGGATACTTCTAAATTGCATGATAAAAATTTGTGTGCTCAAACCACTCAGTAAAAGTACTGGTAAGAAAAGCCCAGCTATCCATGTTTGAGTATATATAAACTGCATGATAAAAATTAAGACAGCCATGCTAAACACTGTGTTCAACATGACCACACTTTACTGTAAAGATCGAGGCTAATCATTTTCGAAACTCCCTTGATATACACCAAGCATGTGCATTAAAACTTTTTATATGTCACAACACAGCAGAATTTCATCTATTTTCACCAGTTATGTTTGGCTTTAGTGCTACAAAAAAGTCCCGGCACAAAGCAGACAATGTCTAAGACGACCAGCTGTCTGAGCTATCTAAACCAAATCAGATGCATACAGCAATTGTATCACTAAGTCAGCATAATCATAAAACAGCTCCAAACTTACTGAGGTGGGGGTGTTTGTTGTACGCAGTGATATTTCAAACATTCCGACGTCCATCACACACACATAGTCTGCAGCAGACAACTGCAACATGTACTGCACTACGTGCGACAAGTATACAAGTTTTACCATATTGGTTAATTTTACCATATCAGTAATTGCTGTTTAACCAATTTACGCAAATTCATGTATGTTTTTTTTAATTTTTCAACTAATCCAGCTACTGGCTTTAACTCCAAATAAAATGACTCATTCATTCATTCATTTACTATAGTCTAGAGATGCAATGCTTATTGGCCAATAATCAGTATATCAGCAAACTGGTAATTGACATAATCACACAATTTAGTACAACTTTACTGATAATGTGTCAAAGTGCAAAACACAAAAATTCAGTTTTTAAAAATGTTCGAGATGAAAAAAAATGGAGTCAAAAAATGCTCGCTCTGTGTCTGTCTCCAGTATAAGTGGATGCATGTATATAATAATGGGAGCATTTTGTTACTTCTTACAACAATCCACAATCGACTGATTGTTAGTAACATTTCTACTATATTCAACTGTCACAATAACAGAAACATTTCTAACAACAAATGCCAAAATTACACAGAAAAACTTCTTTTCAACGGATAACCTTAAGCTTTAATCCTTCATTTTAAAAATTTGAAACAAAAAAACTTCTACAACGGTTACCAATAAAAGCAGATACTAAAAATCACAAAAATCTCACTTCTCTTAACATCAATCTCTTTGGCATGAACTTTGTCTGACAAATATAAAGCACCATCATCAAGAAGAAATCTGAACACAAAGCAAAATACGAACTCAAAATATGCATACAAAGACTATGAACAACATGCTATAACTAGTTGATGAAAGAACAGTATAAAACGCAAGTACAAACATTGTAAAACCTGGGCATAGTCACAACCTGTAGTAAAGAATAAGTCATTACGCCAAGAAGTAATAGCCAAAATTTTAAAATTATCTACCCTTCACTGTCAAATTAAAAGAAAAATAAGAGTATTTGCAGTAGTTTAAGTCAATAAGCTTGGATTGCATAAGATAAAGGCATGCACATGCCATCTTAGTACAAAATCAGCCATCCAGATAAAAGCAACTTGATCAAGCTTCTACAGCGAGATGCAAACAGTTTTTTAGTAAGTAATCAGGGGCGCTGCATAACAAAACAGTCCTAGGTATCCACAATTACCTCGTAATCTGACATCTGTCTAAGAGACACACAATCTGAGTAAACTTTACCATCCACCTAATGCCACCGAGAATTACAGTTATTAGTTCAAACAATCACACCAGCTGCAGCTGTACAAACAAAGATGATCACCAGTTTCCGAAATGTAATCGGCAATAAATTCACTCCTGACTCATAACCATAGTTTGATGGTTAGTGAGATACAGCATCAGCAAAGGGTCTGTGATTAAGCAATTCAGTCAACATTCAGAGTAGATAGCAGCTAAAGTATGGTAACAAGTTGATGGACAGTACCTGAGCAGTGAGACTGGCGAATCGATGACAACATTACTCAAGATGCTGAACGATTCCATCGTGACCAGAGCGCGGTAGTTGAGGTACAGCGGCCTACACAAACAAACCACAATTGAGTTCACAGACTCTGCAACACATAACTCATCAGCTGACTACCTAAACCCCGCATTGTCTATCAATCACTCCACCAAATCTGCTGGGTGATTGCTGACTTGTCGCTGAGCTGAGACGTCGGCACCTCAAGTCATCGGACATTCACACGTTTACCGTGCTGCAGAAACAATCGCAGATTAGTGACAGGAGCTTCACGGCAGACACCGACTGAGATCTGACAGAAAAACATTACCTTTGAAAATTATAAGCAATTACTTAAGAAGACTTTCTTCAGATAGACTGCAGCACATTGTGTCTTGTTTTCTTAACTGTGCCAGCTATAAACACTCTTACTCACTCACTCACTCATATACATAGCACTCTAAGAAGCTACTCCATCAGTATGTTCCTGGAGGTACTTCTAGCATTACACAGTAGAGATGTAACAATAAGGTATCAGTCAATTATTGGCCAACTGCCAACTGTTGTACAAATTATGACAAATACATTCATTATTATATGCACATACTTCTAACACAAATGAAAACAAAGCAGACATTTTGGACTGGGTTCATATTGTGTTATTAAAATCTTGTAGTCTACTACCGGAAAATATTAAATGTTTTTCAAACTGAACTCTCGTGTTGCACTTTAGAGAATCAAAACACCACGCATAGTGCTGCTTCAGCCTTCCTTTCACATCAAAAAATCACAATCAGCAGAAACTAAACTAACATGTGATCAAAGGTCACCCGAAACTAACCTGAAGTCAACCGCACAACTCCACAGATGACTGTGCAGCTCAACGACAACTTGTGGCAACGAGTAACCAGGAATTTCAAAGTCTTTAACACTGAAGAAGTCCATAATCTGCAGTTGCAGCAACAACAACAACAAAAACACCAAAATATGATAACAGTAGCATATGAAACACACAGCTTGTCTAAAATCATGCACATATACATTGTACGTCAGCCTTGGGTTATGAGGCATTACACACCAACTATTATCAATCACATTAAAATTGCCCAAAGCTATATTGTGCAATATGCAAGTGATTGTACTTTTTCAATTTTCAGACTAAATACAACAAGCAAAAGTACTCCTGATTGATGCTACAGGAAAGCACGTTGAGTGACTATTAACCTGTTTGGACCACATCAAGTTACTGTCAACACTCCGATGTTCCAACGTTGCACCACGAATGCCAAATGCCACCAAGTATTTCTGCATGTAAAAAAACTGGACTGATTTACAAACAAAATGCAACAAAAACACACAAAAAATTTTTTTAAAAAGTTATCACAGTGTTTGAGTTCTGCTGATGCCCAATACCATCATCATTCATGACACCTCACAGGGCACTGCGAACAGTCTTGCACCCAAACTGGCTACATGGATAATGCCAGTCAAATCTGTTACCGATAATTACAACCCTCAAGGGTTGTATTTGTCACCTCATATTCACTCAATGTGGCCTACTGACTTTGGTATTCATAATTCTGTATCGTATATGGCAGTAGGTTTTACTATAGATTCTTCACATCGTCTAGGCCTAGCTTCCTTACTATTAAACAAAGCTATACAAAATTTTACTGTGACTGATTTTGATTACGGTTGTGGGAAAACACAACCCCTTGCATGCAAAATAGACAGCATTGATGAGGCAGAAAAGGTCAGAAAGAGACAATCGACACTGCATAAAATTATGACCACTATCAGTCTGGTTACCATTAAGAAACCATCTTCATTTATTGTGAACCAACACATCTTAAACGTAGAATTGTGTAAGACATCAAATGCTCATAGAATAAAAACCACTCTACATATAAAAAGAGAAAAAGGGCACAAAGCTCAAACCTTAATATTCTGCAGTGTATCAGTGTTGATACGTATAGCAACAGTAACCATGTCTTCAGTATCAGACCCCTTGCCAACCTTGCCTTTCAACCGAGAACAGATTCCATCCTCAGACATGTGAACTGTTGGCCTAAGATGCTCTCGTTGAGAATGACTCGTTGTACTGCTGAGAAAGTCAACAGATGTTGGGACTATGTCGTTAACAATGTGACCTATAATACAAAACCCAACTTGCCTGCTGCAACAACTGCATGGAAATAGTGCCTACAAACAACTGAACCTTACATAAGCAACCTGAGACTCATCACCAAACCTTATCATGTTTATGCAGTAGTCAAACCGAAAATGTTCAGCAATAACCGATCATAATCCAATCACGACTGCCTTTGCTACAAAAATTAGAGAAGACTGAAATTTCGTACTAAACCGCACAATATTTCTAGTAGTAGTAGAAGTGATGGCAAGCATCAGCAGCAGCAACAGATGTTATTAACATTCAGGCACACCAAAATGCAGACAACAGCAACAACAGATATATAAACCAACACTAACAGCACAAGCAAACAAAGACAAAACTAATTTGGCAATAGGCAGAATCACTTCCTTTCTATTCACCAGGTGGCAGTATCACAGTTTGGCAACAATTTGACCCCAAATTTCCCCTTCCCCTGGGGGTCATTAAACCCCACAAGTTTACATGCCAAGGGCATCTGAATCCATCAAATAGTTTAAGCAATATGACATGAATGTGACAGACAACGGACAGACAGAGAGACAGATGAAATGACTACACTACAGAGAAATGTGTAGGAATAGGAATAGGTGAAATCGATTGCACTGCATGAGCGATTCCACACACAATGCATAAAAACCATAATGGAAGAACAATGAACAAAATGAATTTGACCTAAGAAAAATCTGAGCTACAAAATGCATCTGATTACTTTTTACGACAGTCATCACTGACAATGTAGCTATGTGAAAATAAACAAGAAGTACTCAAACGTATTACATCAGTTGCGTAGACAGAATAAACAGACCATTGTGATGGAGCTGTGCACAGTGCAGCTGAATACATAGCAACTGTAACTCAGGGTCAGCGTTGTGACTAATGACAGCCAGAACAGCACCATCTTCTACTTCAAGCAGCAGTCGACCATGACACACTTCATCATCACTGCTCTGTACAATACACAATAGACACTGAGACAACTAACTCATTCTCCCTATTGTAAATACCACATTAAATGCAATTTTGCTTTGGCTACCAATGACAATCTGATCTGCTAGATGCCAGCGCTCTAACGGTTATAGTACTGCACTCGCAACCTTCAGGGTGCTTTTTGACTCTTACTGCAGGTCATTTGCAAGCAAGCTTGAACAAATTGTTAACCTACTGTGTGCCTGGGTCAACTCAGCCTCCTACCCTCAGTGAAACGGAAATGAGTAGCAGTTTACATACTATGGGTTGAAAACCTAGTGCAGCTGATTAGGGAGGTGGTATGTCTGCTGGATGCATTGCAGATCGAATTGTTTACAGGTACAGGCAATGGATGGCCACAAAGTGGCTGCAATATCATTAGCTCATGTCAATCAGCTGCCATTTCCGAGATTGTAAAGCACTTCTGGTCATGAGTCTGATTCACGTAAGCAACGCTATATCAAGCAACAGACTTCATCTTTACTTTTGCACTCTACTGAAGAAAGCAAGAAAAAAAGCAAAAATGATAAACCACACCAAAGCCATGAGACAACAATGGACACCTGGTTAGCAGTACAAGCAAGAAAACGTCCTTTGCTGACAGTCAAAGTGAGACAAAGTCGACTTTGCCTCTGCACACGGTCTTGCCACTGCTGGCTAACGTTCCGTCTGCGAGCATCCGACATTGCGTAGAAGTTGTCATCAACATCATCTGATTCTGAACTCGAGTCTGGACAAGTCACAGAAAGTCCACATACAATTAGCATAGCTTGTAATCTTTATAGTTTTTATTAACGGTTAACTGCACAGACATTAATCATTATTTTTGATTAAAAACTGACAACAGAAGTTGTTCCATGAGGGGTTATTGTCCGGTAAAATGAATGTTTATGTTTAACAAATTATTCAACTAACAGTTGCCGCAAATGCACCAGAACACAGCTAGTAAGTATTTGCTTAATACTGTCTTGCAGACAAAATGACCACGTTCTGTGATTATTGTTTTGTAAATGTTTGTTATCATATTTAGACAATAATGCTGTCTTGCTGACAAATGTAACAGATAGCAAAGAACATCTGACTAAATAATGATATTTCACCAAAAAAGCACACTAACTCATGTAAACTAACATTGCTATTAAATAATAAAGTCTAATATATGTGACAAGAGATGACAATGATGACAAATTCACACTATAAACATCACCAAGAATACACGCACCATACTGTAGTCCAGACTTGCAAGTCGAGAAATTATCCGAGACTGGACCTTGATGCATCAGCTGAGCAACGAGTTGTGGACTCCAAGCTGAGCCAGGCATAAAATTGTTTGTTTCCTGCGTGTCGATTGGCTTCGGTGCCATTGGTTCCCACAGCACCAAATCGTTCAGCAGCCTGCCACCAACAGTGACGCACTTATCAACTAAAACTGAAAAAAACACTAAACAGTAGAAAGTTACAAGCCAAGATCTGGATAAGAGTTTATATCTTGTTCAATATGACTTGTGGTACATACAACTAAAAGAACAATACTGGCTGAATGCATACATCAAGAAACTCACATCATCAACCCGGATCACATTTGCACAACATAATCTGATCAATGCCGCCTCTTACACTTACTTAGCACTTAGATCAGTACTGTCCAACCCGCGGCCCGCGAGAGGATTCCATGTGGCCCGCCATCGTTCCACATAAATTGTAGTTTTGGTCCGGTGATTAGTCAGATGAAATCAACTTGCAAAATTCAACAATGTTTGATGGTCTTTTGCGTTTCCAAATTTCAAAAAAATGGGCGAATTTGTGGTTTCCATTGAACATTCGGAAGCAAAAAGTGTTTCAGCTTCAGGGGGGCTTTGCCCCTCTGCCCCCCCCGACCAGGGGCTCTGCCCCTGGACCCTGCTGGAG
>Ga0209367_1002216_pt1 | contig 25386 bp, 10 predicted proteins | sample WorMetLIZISLAND2_FD_187412 | JGI IMG/M metagenome (GOLD analysis project Ga0209367, IMG submission 187412) | Marine gutless worms symbiont microbial communities from Max Planck institute for Marine Microbiology, Germany - Olavius geniculatus... ... | reverse complement strand
GTACAGTATTACAATAATTACTAAGTACAATATTTGTACTTAGTAATTATTGTAATACTGTACCGTACATAATTATTATTGTAATTAACGTATTTGACGTCGTGTGATGTAATAGTGACCACTGTGCATCTTCATCATAACTAGCTGCTGCAACGTTTAACAGCGTAAAGACTATACACTACACACTATTTATATGGTGTGTCATTTTGTCCATATAAACAAATGCAGTAGCATTTTAAGCAGAATAATATATGGGACGTTTTTTATGGCCCAGAGTGGGCCACAAAAACCGTTTTCTATATTATTCTGCTTAAAATGCTACTGCATTTGTTTATATGGACAAAATGACACATCATATAAATTGCTAGTTTGTTCTGCACATACTGATATTAAAGCCTAATGAGTATGTCATGTTATTGAAAATAATACGATAGAATCAAAGCACCCCAACTGTACATTATCACAAAGGTGAAACACAAATGGAAATACGTGTTTGCGTGTATGTCTAAGTAAAACAGCGAAAACTTTACACAACAACAAGACAGTCAAGTAAACAACTGTTCAATGTGCCCTTCTGAATCTCTTTCGGAATTTTGCTAAACCCAGCGTTGCCTTCCTGGCTGCATATCAGCTCCGCTACACACTCGATATTTTGTGTTGTTCGGACAGTCCGCTCCCGTTTACTGCCGACCTTTCGAGAAATCGAGCTCATCTTGTCAATTTTGCGCAGAAGACCTTTAACAGAACTGACCGCTTAATTCTTGTTAGAAAACTCTTTACAAATGCGTTTAGCGCCCCATCCCTTTTGTTGGCGAACGAGTTTGATCGACGCTTTATCCTCGTACGTTAAATGAAGTTACACTGTTTTCCACATTGTGTCTCCTATAGAGTTGGGTTGCTTTTATTTATTTATTTCCATTACGAAATTATTGAAAATATTTGCACGAAATTTGCACATGTTACTCAGAATTGATTATATCTTAACGTGCGTTATTCAATTTAAATGTACATTGCTTTTGGAAGACATAATTAGCTGACATGTAGGCGGACGGTTTTTTATGGCCCACTTTGTACACTGTAGTTGATGATACAAAAATCACCTTGCAGCGTAAGCAAATGTAGCCAGAAACATATGAAGAATACAGAGTAAACATATATCTAGATTTACTGACTAATCATTCACAGCCAAACATCCATATTAATTTACCAGTATCCTACTCCAGATTTCTATTTAAAGATATTAGTATTAATGACCACTAAAAGCAATATCATTGCCTAATGTGGTCTATACAAAGACATCATCAAACATGAAGAGATCTAATCCCTAATGACGTCGAAAGTTGCACAAAACTGAATACACCACGGTCTACCAAAACGACTTTAATATCTTTGGTGACTCTTTGGATGTCGCTGCAATTATATACGGTGGTAGCAACCAAACAAAGATGTCGCCACAATGCTGACATTATACGCGGCCGTCCGCCTATAGGCCTATATGACATTTACTTATACTGTTTGGTTACTTCAATTGAAAGTCTACTTTTACATTGCAGCGCCCGAGTAGGCCTAAACATTTGTGCGAGATGTGCGTTATTTTCTGGAGGTTTTTGACGTCCGGTGACTTTGGTCCAAAACTTTTTAGCTGAAAATTGACACACCGGTTACTCATGCCCAGTAACGTTCAGAGCGTCAAGCGATTACAGCTTTTTGCGTTTTTTTGTTTTTGAGTAGGAATCCCGTGTGGGAGAGACGGACGGGCAATTTAGACCCGTAATGAGGCTTATTAAGCCGGACGGCTGCATATTACGCGCGGCATGACATCGTTGTATGGGACCACCACGAGGGACTCAGTGCTGCATGACAACAGATCCACAGCAGAATATTTTGCCATATCAGATTCGTTACACGTCTTCTGTACATTGTGATCAATCATTTCTGCTCGCAAGAAGTTTTTTGTAACAAAAATAAGCTTATATTAAAATAGCAGTTGCTGAATGTTTTTTGAATAAACTCAGATGTTGAAACGGTCACTAAGTGAGTTTAACAAATTCATCAATATAGAACTTTTATTTAACAGGTGCTAAACTTGTAGTAGTAATGATAAGAGGCGCGTCTGGCAACTTAGCGGCTACGAGATTTTGGCTGCGATACACTGCAAGCCGCTACAACTTTTCGTCATACAAAAAAACTACGTTAGCGGCTAGCGCAGACGAACACTAAAATGGCTCTGCTAAAATGGATCTGCTATAGGCTCTGGCGCGTTTCATGAGCATTAGCTCAGATTTCTTGTTATTGTACTTTATATATGATGATTGTATGTTGTCGTATCGTGTCGTTCTGTACTAGTAATGCCATCGTTACGACAGCGCATGTAGACTGTAGATCACTACAAAGTACAAATAATTGTAATACCTGACGACGTATTATGTCTCATTGTTGCTTATTCTGTTGACACAACACAAACATCACAATGCATGCGTGCACACTGTTTTTAACAAAGTTAGACGTATCATTTAATTTAGCACGTTAGACATCGTCATCGTCATAGAAACATTTTAACGCTCATATAAAACTGTGAATAAAATCAGTGCATCCCACAAATTATTAGAAGTAAAACTAAAGCTAGAAAACCTAAGTTAACCGTCGCAGTGTTCATTAAACACGTGGAAGTCTGTTGATTCCAACGTTGGCTACGTTTAAGCGTGCGATATTTCGACTGATAGTCTAATATTGGGACGGCTGAAGCTTTTGACCTAGTTTTCTAGATTTACGAAGTAATTTATTTAAGGGAAAGTACTGCGAAAATACAGATGGTCAGAATATGGGATAAACAACGTTTTACATACAAAACTACTTAATAACCGAATAACTAGACAAGTAGGAGATTAATATATTTATACTGGACATAAAGACACTAATAACACCAACTGCATCCTTTTTCTGCAGAAATCAGAGAAACTTATTGTTTATTGCTGAGAACCAAAAGTATTACCGAAATACAATAGGCCTCTATTAATATTTGGATGCACAGGTGAAATAGCTGTACGACGTTTACCGTGGCACAGCATCGTCTTAAATGCAACGTCTGCAACGACGTCGACCACATTCCATAATGTTGTCATAGTAACATGAACATAGACGGCAGACGGCGCATTCACCGTAACAATAGTGCATTTTGAATAAGTTCGTAATTTGAGGTTTTCGTACGAAAGATTTCTTCGACCTAAAAGGTCAAAACTCAGTTGGTTAAAAATGTACGTTCTATGCTACAAATTTCGTATGCAGGTTGTCCGAGTCTATCTGCAGAAATAAGTAAATTCGACGCAATTCACTCTTGAAATGTGCGCCGCAGCCGAAAATCGCCAAAAACACTGAAACCTCTTATTTTGGGGGATTTGAGGTCATTCAAAGTCATCGATGTTAATACCACCAAAAAAGTCCGTCATTAGTGTTTGCTATGATAAGCAGCATGTCTGTGCCTATCTGCAACCATTTTCACGCTAAATGAGCTAATAACGGTAAATGACCACTTTTCGGGGTACCTATACCTCTCTTTGATGCCCGCGTGCGTTGAACCTAGAAGGCCGGGACCTAAACTTCCATAAGCTACTTTCAACGTTAAAAATTTCGTGTGTAGGTTGCAGTGTGTCTTTGTCTATCTCGAGCTATTTAGGCGCAATTCACTCTTATAATGTGTGTCGCGGCATGAAATCGCGAAAAATTCATTAAAACCCCTAATTTTGAGGGTTCAATTTCGTTCAAGGTAATCGATGTTAATACCCCTAAAGAGCTCGTCACCAGTTCATGCATGTTATTATACGCTGCATGTCTGTGCCTATCCAAGACAGTTTTCAACTAGAAGAGCCAATAGCGGTAAAATAAAAACTTAGACGGCAGACGGCGCATTTATCGTAGCAGAGACTGCTGCAGCCTGGAACGCCCTGACTTCTGAAATTCGAGACGCTAAAACTCGAACTGCATTTAACGACATCTCAGAATTTGCTTTTACAGTAAACATTTAAGCTTCACATTACAGCTTTTAAAGTTTTTTAACTGTAATTTTTTTATCTTATTTTATTTTTATTGCATATTTTTTACCGTTGTGCCTTGTTCTACGAACAAGGGGCGCCATAGCAAGTTTTACAATATGATATGATGAAACGATATCACACGAACACCATGCAGTCAGGGAAATACTTCGTGCATACCTCTGTGGTATCCACGATAACCTGCCATAGGCTGATGATGTTGAGGTGACTGAGTCCAGTCAGTTATAACTCGTCTTATATTGTACTTTTGCTCATCGAAGAGGCTGAACAGTTTCTAGCAATGCCAGTGCAGAATACAGGTCGCGCCAGCAGACCGGTAACTAGAGCAGCTTTGCAATAGGTCTACACCGACAAAGACGGAAACGTTTTTCTTCTTGGTGCAACGAAAATGAAATGTGTAAAAAATTAAATTTAATTACTAATTAATCAATTTCGTTTAGATCAAATACTACCGTCATAATTCAACAATGTTACTCGAAGAACTTAAGCCAAATTAAGTTAAAACATAAACCTACGTCGCCCAAGTGCCAACATTGTGGCCGTCCCCTGACCATACTGACTTTATGTGTTGTTTATTGGTGGAGCCAGAAAAATCTACACATCAGGCAATGGCAAACTAGTAAATTAGGTTTTTACATAAAATAATAGTTATTAAATAATTTTTTATAATTAATTTCGTGCTACAATAACAAGACAGAAGTAGCGTGCAGGCTGCCTCAATACTGTGTCATTTTTACGCGCGAAAGCAGCTACTGCTTTCAGCGCGTCTTAGCCATCATAATTCTGTCCGTATGTCTGTCTGTCTGTCCGTCCGTCTGACACACGGGCGGATCAGTCAAAAACGGTGCAATATAGGATCACCAAATCTTCACCATCGGCTGTCTGGAAGACTCTAGTTTCAGGAACCTTAAAACTTTTCCATAAATTCGAAGGGGTCACCCCGAACGAGGGCGCTAAATAAGGGGGTGGGCAAAATTTGCGATTTTTGGCCAATAAGTCGCTGTATCTCAGTAACGGTGCGAGATAGGGCCTAGGTTACTATTAATCGCTAATAGAAAGTCGTACATCGGCGCTCAAGGATTTTGAATGACCTTGAACGCTAAAATAAGGGGTTTTATGGATTTTTTTGGCGATTTCGGGCTGCGACACAAGTCTATATCATTCACAAGGTGGCGCCTTGTTATGCGATCCAGATAAAGAATTTGGTATTTGTATATTAACTTAGCGTGAACACCCCAATTTTCAGCTAAACTACTGAACCGGAACTGCTATAGGCTTTAGCGCGTCTGGTGAACATTAGCTCAATTTTCTTGTTTATTGGGGGCACTGTATACAGACTCTTTTTTAACGCTGTTTTCGTCGATCTGTCGTTATAAAATAATGACGCTGGGTTTCGCAGATCACGTGAGCAGTTATTACTAACGACGGGTTTAGCTTCCATATCCGTCCTTGTTTCCGCTGTTAACACAGTCTGGCGGGCTTGAAGTCAGTAATATTATATTGACCGAAATTAATGTTTCATAGTATTAAGCTAAGTGATCTAATGCGCCCTCATCTGAAGCTTGACTTTGATCGATTAATGCATTGCTATTTAATGTTTTATCATCGTCGTACTGGCTAAAAACATAATATAACATAACATAACATATTTATTGGACTCAGGTCACAAGTAGGCCTACCCATAGAACGGACAATAACATAAACGAAGCAAACTAAGAGAGACTAAAACTACTGTACATTTGATAGTTAAAAAAGGAACAGTAGAAATCTAAACACTGCAGTCAGGCAAATAAGCCCTAGGACAAACACAACGTATGTGTGCAACCAGTAAGTTACAATTTATTAGCAGTTTATTGTCTGTAAAAAGAATGACAATAATTATGCATAACAGTCGCAAATGACAGTTAACCTGAATCAAATAGTATGGCCGTAACACTGTGACACTTTCGAAATCCGAAAAACTTCTTCATGCATTTGTGATAACAAAATTTAAATTTATACAAAGTGCAAGCATTATAATGTGACCATAAAAATACACCATACAAGCATAAACAATAAGCCCTAAAAATTCTAATCATTTAATAATAATACTTTACATTTATAAAACAACGTTTAAATTTTTGAGTAAGCATATTTGTACGCATGTACACGTTGCGAATTCCACGTTAAATATCAGAGTCATCACGCATCTTACAAAATAAAATATGGCCTAAGTAACTATATTCTTGAACAAACTCAACCGCCAAACCATTTATCATAAAACAAGGAAATACACTAGACACAATCTTATTATTATTAGAAGGATTAACTACCATACATTTCGTTTTTTAACATTACATTCCAAGTCCAAATCCTTGCAACAATTAACAATTAGTCTAAGAAGATATTGCATAGCGTGCCAAGATGGTGCCAACAAAACTACATCATCTGCATAGGCAAAAATATTAACAACTATACCACCAATATGACAACCAATTTTACTTGTAGATATCACATATAGCAGCTGTCGAATATACCTAGTAATATACCTAGGTATGAAGATAAAATGCCACCTTGCTTAGTGCCATTACCAATGTAAAAAGAGTTGGATTTTGTGTTGAGCCATAATACAGTTGCCTGCTGATGAGAATACCAAAAAAGTAGAAAAAGTAGTTGCTTTAAACGCAAGCGTTAATGCGGCAAACCATAAATCTTTCCAATGCATGATTATATCGATTACATAATCGTTGATTATGATACAATATACAATACATTGGAATATAAATTTGCGCTCGAAAAGTGACAGAACAAGTTGCCAGTTTAATCTAGCACATAAACTAAAAAACGAAATGTTTTAAATAAAAATGAAATGAGATAGACTAAAACAGAAATACAGTAATATTGTAAACATAAAAAAATCATTAAACTGCCTTAAATCAGACGAACTACAAAGGAAAGAAATAATGATAACCAAAACAAAAAAAAGCTGAAACTAGTAAAAAAACGTAAACAAGTTTAGCAACTGCACTTAAGTAACCAACATTTTAAACTGCACCATTACTGCATTAGTCTACTTTCTATTTGACTTTGGTGAAAAACGTTTCACGTTCAAACAAACAACCTGTATACTGACAGAAAAACACACAGGCATTGGTCTCGACGACGTATAGCATCTAAAAGTTAGACTTAAAAAATTGTATTTGACAGCAATGACCAACAAACGACTAGGATCAATCAGGACGCAGGTCAAAAGCGCTGCGCAGTTACAATGACGAATGGACCACCTTCTTGACCACATATACAGGGTGGGCCAAAAATGGCACCATTTATTGTACGCCTCATAACTTCACCAAATATTAACCGATTTTCAAAATGTTTTACTGTCGGAATCATGAGACAATTTGTAATAAAACTGTCGCTACAAATCTCACCACAATTCAACTGTGTCGCTACATTACCTCGTGAAATGTCAGATGACGCACTCAAGCCGGCGACGCCACTGACCAGTTGCATGATCAACGTTGATCGAGCCTGACATGTGGTCCCCGAAACAACCCAGACTTAAATCCAGTTGATTATGCTGTTCGGGATGCCGTTCAACAGATGGCCTATCTATGTTGACGATTCACAACAGTCAACCAGCTATAGAAAGTCATTGTCGCTGAGTGGGGCAAAGTGCCGCAGCGTTTGGTTAATCGCGCCATTGGTCAGTGGCGTCGACGGCTTCGATGCGTTGTCCAGCAACAAGGCGGACACATTGAAAATCTGTCGTGAAAACTGCGAGCCATGATTTTTAGACCATATCCGAGACAACAAACACGCTGTTTCTGTTGTCAATTTCTTAAAATGTGTTGTTACAAAAATCGTCTTGTTTTTAATTGTTATTCTTAAGACACTGACATTTCATGAGATAGTGTATAAACACACTTTGGGTGTGGTCCAATCTATAGTGACAGTTTTATTGCAAACTGTCTCTTGATTTTAACAGTAAAAAATTTTGAAAACCGCTTAATATTTGGTCAAGGTATGAGACGCACAGGCCATTTTTTGGCCCACTCTGTACACTGTAGATTGTAAAAAGCAACACTTTCATCTTTGTGAAATCTTTGACAAATGCAAAACCAATATAATAATTTAATTAATTTTTATTTTTTTACTATTACATTTTAAAAAAATTAAAAATAGTGCAATAAAATATAGTACACTATACTTTCAATATGTTGCTGTATTACTTTTCAAAATTGTAATGTTCAACTTTTTATCTTTGCAGTTAGTCAGCTAAAATAAGTAAGCTAATAATGCACGTGAAAATGTTTTTACCTTTATCACCTAATTTGGAATTAATGTCTAACACTGCAAATACCAGAATAATAAATACAGTTGAACACTCACGATAACATTCACGATAATGTGGCAACAAATTTTCCTTAGATAAGGTTAATTTTAAACTGCACAAAAAATGTTAAAAATCAACATTTGCCAACGCTGTTGTAAAAACACAAATGAGATTTTTTTAGAACCCACAGTGTACGTCGTAGTGGTTAGCCAATAATCTGCCATTTTTACGAATTTCCAATTGCCTCTACCCACTGCCCACCTAGGCTACAAGCCTATATTGTCCGGTGGCTAATTGCGGCGGTCAATTTCCACGTCGATGGTAAATTTTTGGCAAACGATTCATACTTATGCAATGGCTAAATTTTAAAAAAAACGCCTTAACTGGATTTTTTTCGTTTTACTTTTCAAGAGTTACTTTCAGTTATCTTTTTCTTTTTAGCATTTTTGGTCTTAAGCCTTTTTTTCCATAACCGTCTTTTTCTTAATTTTTATGTTTTACTTTATAGCATTTTATTTTAAATTCTCTCATCGCATTTTGTTTAAATTATTTTAACTGTTTTTATTTTATATGATAAATTATACAAAAATTTTTGTCAGTTTTTCAGTGCAAGTCAAATCATTCATTGTATCATATATAATACTCATATCTGAGATAAACAGCGCACAAAAAGTGGAAAGAACTGTTGCTAAAGCAAAATGTTGCAGTTGATGTCAAATAGCACGACCAATTAACGTGAATGTTCGGGTAAATACTTCCAAGCTTAGTTTTTTCTAGCACATTGAATTACGACCATTATCATCATCATTATGTTCACGTTCTGGACTGTTTTTGATTTGTAAAAAATATATAAAGCTACTGAATGTAACTATTAATTTATGTAAAAAAAACTGTTCAGTTTATATACAGTGTAAAGGTGACATCGTGGTTGTAGATATAAAACAGCACAAATCACCATTTAAAAATTCAAACTTTACCATTACACAGTCAGCAAAGTTCTTCTGACATTGTGTAAAAATAAACCGATCTTGAAAACACCCCATCTGATGCAAAGATCTTCGACATATCTCTTACGTAAGCCGAGTTCTAACCCATTATGTCTCACATTTTGTTGCCATAGCAACGAGGGTCGCTCGGGAAAAAAATCGCGTGGCATCATTCGATGGCCTATCCCCGAAAACCCCTTTATAGACGAAAAAACTTTGCAGATATCTTTTACATAAGCCGAGTTATAGCCAATTTTGTTTCAAATTTTGTTGCCATGGCAACGAAAGTCCCTGGGGGAAAATTCGGTTGGCAGCATTTGATGGCACATCCCCGAAAACCCCACTATAGACGCAAAAATCTTGCAGATATCTCTTACATAAGCCGAGTTGTAGCCAATTTTGTCCCAAAATTCGTTACCATGGAAACAGGAGTCGCCAGGAGAGAAATTTAAATGACATTATCGGATAGCGCGGGCCAAAAATAGAAGAGTAGGTGCAAACATCGTGCAATTTTCTTTTAAGGGGGCCGAGTTATCGCCCATTTTGTCTCAAACTTCGTTGCCATGGCAACGGAGGTCGATCAGGGGTAAGTATAAATAACACCGCTAAATTGGCCGACCCCGAAAACCATACCCTAGAACCAAAAATTACAACTTTATCTTATACATAGCCGGAGTTATGACAGTTTAAAGCATTATCTAATTTCCCCATAGGCGCCATTGTAATTTTTCATATTTTTGTGAAAAAAATAGGTGAAAATGTTGAATTTAAATTTTGTAACCCCAAAAGGCACTTTCTTGCGCGAAACCGCGTCATATGAGCCATCGTGCGTTAAAGTCAGTTCAGTCGTTTTTCCTGTAGAGGACGGCAAGAAAAAAAGAGAAGGGAAGGAAAGGGAAGGCACAAAAAGTCACGCAAGAGTTATATTTCACCTATTCGTGGGGAAGCCCCCCGTAAACGGATTTTTACCATATTTTGCACATCAGGAGATATGCTAGACATAATCATCTGTGCAAATTTTGGTGTGAAAAAATTAAGGGGTTTGAGAAATACGAGGGGTCAAATTTGAGAGTTTTACACTGAAATGGCTGGTCACTCTTACAACAGTGCTGCGTTACCGCGCAGCATGTGATATGATTGACGGCTTAGTGAATTGCGTTTGAATACTTGGCGGAAATTAAATATGCAAACGCGTCTTTGGCCTATGATTTGTGATACATGCCATGATATCAATGTGCCGTGCGTACTGTGTCCACGCAACTCACGTTGCCATGGTGATTGGTTAGATACAGCAGCAGCAGCAACTCGGGAATGTTGTTATAGTCTACGTCATACATCATACTGGTTGTTAATGGATGACAGTTAACAGCAGACAGACTTCGTGGTGGTTTGGCTTCAGAGACAACGAGCGAACTACGGCGTTGTTCGCGAAAAAGATTGTTATTCGGCTAACGAGACGATACCAATGAGGTAGAATGGATGTTTGTGGAAAATACAACACGAACAAATTAGACACTAGCGGCGGCAACGGCTACTTGCAGACAGACAGACAGACAGACAGACCCTCGGACTAAACATGATGAGTGTTCGCCGTCTCAACGAGCTAGCCTCCCGTAATACCGCTCCTCGGAAGACAGATTACAGAGGTCGAGCGAAAGAGGTAGTCGGTATTTTACAGCAGGAAAGCGGGTATCAAGAGAGGAATACGCGCATAGAATAATGCTGATATCGATACATCGCGTTATGACGGAGCACAATGCGATCTTGCCGTTAAACGTTAACGCGTGTACAGAGCGAAAGAACTAAACCGAGCGAAAATGTCATCTGTTCAGTTGCGTTGCAAGGACTGTACAAAGTTTAGTTCATTTTAGTTTAGTTCATTCATGTGGTTTTTAGTGATTTTTGTAATTTAACCTTGAAGCCAATTATTCGTCAACACACGAGCACATTCATAATCAACATCCTCCTCCTCCTCATTATCAGCATTTATTTTTCAGAACGCTAACACGTACATTTATACACCTGCGTCAAACCACGGTTGAGCGCTAAACGAATTTACGCTTTTGGCAGTGATTTTACTAACACACTTAAGCGACGCTGGCCGACAGTCAATCGTGCAGCCTGCACTATTTTTCTCGTTACTGCACCAACGCAATCATTGTAAACAGTACCGAGACAAGGCAGCACAATAATTGCTGGCGTGGAACAAAAGGAACAATTCAGTTCGATAGGCCTACTGTGAAAAGTATAAGCTTACAGAGCCGATTGTGCACGTTTGGCGAGCGTAATGTGTAATACGCTACTGCGAACAATACAACACATAAAACTTTCAGTCTACAACACAAAGACACTGACATTATTATAACAATCGTTACTGTTTCTTGTGAATGCGTTATCACGTGACGCGTAACAGCATCGGTCCTGCCACCTGCATGGACAATCAGTGTACAGCGAACAATAGAATAATACTGCGTTTTGAATAAGTACGCAAATTTGAGGTTTCCGTACGGAAGACTTATTCGACCTAAAAAGTCAAAACTCAGATGGTTAAAATGTACGTGCTTTGCTAAAAAATTTTATAGGCCTACGCAGGTTGTCCGAGTCTATCTCTTGTAATTTCGACGCAGTTTACTGTTAAAATATGTGCCGTAGCCGAAAATCGCAAAAAAACACTAAAACCCCTTATTTTAGGGGTTTAAAGTCATTCAAAGTCATCGATGTTAACACTACCAAAAAGCCCGTTATTAGTTCTTGTTATGATAAGCAGCGTGTTTGTGCATACCTGCAACCATTTTCACGCTAGATGATCTGATAAAAGATGAGCTAATAAAGGTAAAATGACCACTTTTAGGGGGTGCCTTTCTTTGACGCCCGCGTGCGTAGTTCTCGTTGAACCTAGGGCCGGGAACTAAACTTCTAAAAGCCACTTTAATGATGAAAATTTCATGTGCAGGTTGCAGTGTGTCTTTGTCTGTCTTGAGCCATTTAGGCGCAATTTACTCTTAAAATGTGTGTCGCAGCCCGAAATTGCGAAAAATTCATTAAAACTCATTATTTTTGGAGTTCAAATTCGTTCAAGGTAATCGATGTTAATATCCTTAAAGAGCTCGTCACCAGTTTATGCTTGTTTTATACGCTGCATGTTTGTGCCTATTTACAACCGCTTTTACCCTACAAAAGTCAATAGCGGTAAAATAAAAGCTTTTATGGGGTGGGGGTACCCCTCTTTTACGCCATCGTTCAAGGAGAACCACCTTACTCACATGCACAAAATTTTGTCACAAAAAACTCGAGTCTTTATGGCAGCCTACTGTAAAGATTTTGTGATTCTAGGTTGAGCCGTTTTGATGCATATTTAGAGTGTGACGGACGGACGGACTGACGGACGGATGGACGTTTAAGCCATAGCTAGGTCCTAAGACTCGCGAAGCATTTTGCTTCGCGCGTAAAAATGTAAGAGTCAAAAGTATACTGCCTCCAAGTCATATTTCATGAAGATGTTCGTTTTCTTTTGCATACGACGAACAGTTGTAGCGTTGTCGCAGTATGGCTTGCTACCGACACCTTGCATGTTTCGGAAAAAGCAAGGTGTTAGAACATAGCTCCGTGAGGGTAATGACAACATTTTGGAGTTATACCCGACTTGGGAAATCCAGCTTTTTTGCTGATCTCAAGAATCTATCTATACAATATTGTTGTTCGGCTGCAACGGTTAGTAAACTGAAGGTTTTAAAGTTATAGTGGGATTTATCATCGTGGCATTTTTGAACATATGACATATACAAACATAAGTGTGTAAACTATAAAAAAGTCGCCAAACGCTCGTGGTCATAAGTAAAGGAAAAGTAGGCCTATGTAATGATGTTGAATTGAAGTATGGTAATAGTGAAGAAACGGGAACAGATCGGTCGACACAAATGACAGTGATTGCTGATTATACGTTTTAGGCCTACGTAAAAGTATCACTAATGCTTTGCTTCATTACTTGTCAATTGACAGCAGCACATACCGTCTCGTCAGTTACCGCAAAGCAGACAATTTCAGTCGTCTGTCGACGATGTGACTGCAGTAATTTCTGCCCATTTTTTTGACTTCCTATGAAAATCTTTTAAAAACTTTTTTAAATCCACAAAAATGCACATTTTTTTAAATATTTTAAGAAAAATTTTAAAGAAAACCTTACGAAAATGTCTTAGATAAAAATGCGCATTTTGCAAATATATGACACAAAGGAAAATGCAGATCAGCTTAATTGGCCTTAGTTTATGAACGAAAGAAAAATAAAAATTGCTGAAAAATGTAAAGAAAATTGCTGAGAATTTGGACAAAAATGTTTTCAAGAAATCTTGTGTAACTTAGATTAGGAAAATTTTAAGAAAGATTTAAGAAAATTCTTTAAAAAATTTTTGAGAATGTGTAAGTTTCTATTTATGCATTAGGATAAATGTGTAAAGTCATTTCGAGAAATACTATGGCAGAAATTTTTTTCCGTGAAGATGTGCGAAAAGTTTTAGCAGCAACTACAGAGTAAATTAAAGAAATCCTATACACTGAACACTTCACGACCGACACGAAATTTCCGTGATCAGACGCTGGAAACGTGGGTTGGCTGCGGCAGAGTAATACCGGCGTAGCCAGAATCTGGACGTAGGTGAAAGCACTTAAGGGGTGAGATGTGGGGAGGCGTCTCTTTTCCTGCCAGTGGAAGGGTCGGGGCAGAGGGCTTTGCCTTTTTCCCTAATTTTTTTTCGTTTTTTTGCGCTGAAACGACGCTCTTCAGCGGTGCATTTTTATGCACAATTTTGAGTAACTGATTAGACTCCTAAAAACAAATGCTCCCAGTGCCCCTATCATGGCTACGGCAATGCAGACAAATAAATTTGATATGTGCAGGGGAGTCCGGCCGATAACGACATAAAGGGGGGGGTGTCCACATATAAAATTAAAAGTAAAACAAAATTAAAACTCGAATGCGATTTTGTTTTTTTGCAGTTTAGGCAGTTTTAGGCTTGCCCACATCTGCTTATAAGTTAAGACAAACTATAATTATGCGCGATTCTTAAATACATTATTCGGTTGAACATTAGACATAACATAAAAATTAACTGTTTCAAACCTTATTATTATTATTATACTACCCGGAGAAGAGTCGACTCATTTTCGAAAAAGGCAACAGCGGTTGCCGAACGTCCACCAAACAATAATAAGGTTTGAAACAGTTAATTTTTATGTTATATAATTATGCGCGTTTGGTATAATTTTAGTTTCAGTGTTACACGTATGCGCCCCTTGTTAAGAGCTTTCTCCGCATGTTCGCACCTGACTGTTCGTGTCTAAGTGACGTGATGTTTTCCGTTGATCGGTTTAATCAGAGTCTTCTTCCGGAGAGCAAAGTTCTTACAACACTAAATTGGCGCATAACTCAAAAGCAGTCACTTGGCATCGACCAACATTTATCTAACGTGGCATAAGCAATGCATTAAACTAAAACAATTTTAACAGTGGACTAATTTGTATGAATAAACCGTATCGAACAAAACTTATTGTGTGAATAGTGAACACTAAAAGTTATTGTAGAATATGGGTGGAAAATTCGAGGTTCCTGCAGGCAAGCAAAAAACTTGCCGACTGGTAATCTGTAATAGCCAAACTGCTTGCTAAGCTTGAGGTGCTAGTTGGCTGACTGGCGGATCAGTGATACCGTACTTGCTACGGTTGAAGTCGTCAGTTGCTCGGCTGCCGCTGTCCCTGCGGCGGTACGACGAGCACCCTTAAGAATGCTTAACTGTACAACTTCATAAAAATACACATTTCTGTTTTGTAGATTTAGGATATTTTAGTTACTCCGGCTTTTTATAAATGACTGAACGAAACATTTTTATTTTGGTTCGTAACCAATGGCTGGATTAAAAAATAAAAAGTACTAAATTAAAAGTAACACGCAGATGCAACTACGTAAAATCAGTTAAAAATACGGTAAAAAAAATTTAACATAGCGAGCTAGTTGTCCGCGTTTTACGCATATCATATAAACGAGCGTATCGCATAGTCCTATAGTTAGGCTTAGTAACAGAAAAATCATGTATCGGTGGTATTAAGTAAACGCATCTTAGAGCTTCAAGAGAGCACCGTGTAGCTTCACACGGGCGACTCTGCTCTAGGATTGTGAGGCACTAAAGACGCTCGCGCGTGTGCAGTAAAATAAAATAAACACTATAACTGGAGATGGTCGCTTTCGGATAACTTTATATGTTTATCAAACAGCGCAACGTAAGGCTACAGACGTGCAAATAACTTGTTTTATTGCAAAGGTGTAAATGTACTGCAGTACAAAAGTAAACTCCTTTCTTTTTGTTGTAGTTTTATTTTATTTCATCGCGCAGACGCAAAGCCCTCCGGTAAACGAATGTTGAAGCTGCATGACTGAGCTGCAGCTAATTTAGATGAGCGAGTCTGCTGCGAGTCTGCAGTAACGTTCTGTTCCCTGCAGCAGAAGCCGATCGAAGCGTCTCCCTAAAACTCGTGCCTAGCTGTCGGTTGTTTGTTGTGGCCAGCAGCAGCAGCAGCAAATGATCGACGTCGCAAGCTGGCGTTAAGTGCTCACCGGGAGTCTGTTCGTTATTATTGCTCAGAAGCGTCATAAACACGACACTCTGCGATCGATTCTGTCGTCTTGTTGCTCAACGCGTTTAACGGTAACGACTGTTCTTTCGTCTTACTTTGATACTCTGATGTGAGCGCACTTTTTGGCGTATTAGACAGCAATGTCTACACATTAAGCAGTAAGTACATCACTGTAAATACTAAAAACCTATTATTGTTTCAAACATCATACAATCTTCAGATTTAGTTTTTATCAATCGAGAAGAGAAAACCGATGCCGCTAAAACGTTACAAATCAAATGTTAACGTGATATTTTAACGCAGTTGTTAATATCATTGCTCATAAATGACTTTTCATTGTATATTGTACTAATGTCGATAAACTACATTTTCAAGCATTTAGCAATTATTCACAGCAGAGAATAAACAGAGCACGGCATTATAAAATTGGCTGCATATTTGTTTAGTAAACAAAATTAATTAAGGCATAGTTTAATTTTTATTTTCAAATTTTTACTATTTTAGTTTTTGCTACCATCATAGATGTAAGTAAATATTTTCACAATGCACTTAGTTTCAACATCACAATTTTTAGTGACGCCAGGCGTCTTATGGGCCCAGCTATATTGAAATATCTGCTACAATGTGGCAATATCGAGAATATTACGAGAATATTTTTTCGTTAGTGTAATCACGCTGCAATGCAATTTTCAATTAAACTAAAGTGGGTAGAGCTCAGTTGTGGCCTAGAACCTAATTGACGCCCGGTCATTGCAAAATATTTATTTGTTCTCACGACAACGTGAATCATGTACTAAAATCGGAAGAAAACACATCAACAAAAGTGCATGAACGAAATAGAGCAAATCTGGAAGAAAATAGTTTTTACGCGCGACAGCTATGCTAAGAGTGTCTTAGCTATCGTAAAGTCGTCTGTCTGTGTGCGTGTGTCTGTCACACTGCTGTACTGCGTTATAACGACGCAAGGTAAAAAATCTTTACATTAATACAAAGACTCTAGTTTTGTGACAAAATTTTGTGAGAATTGGTTAGAGGAGTTCCCTCGAACGAACGCGTCAAAGAGGGGTAGGTCCAAAGTCGTTATATTGCCGCTATTGATTCGCTTATAGCTTAAAAACGGTTGCAGGCATAAGCAAACATAACAAGCATAATAAGCACTGGTAACGAAGTTTTGAGAGATGACCCTCAACGACTTGAACCAATAAAATACGCGGTTTTAGTAAATTTTTGCCGATTTTAGAATGGGGCACACATTTCAAGAGTAGATCGCGACAAAATAGCTGGAGATAGATTAAGACAACCTGCCTATAAAATTTTTGCATTGAACGTGGATTTTAGCAGTATAAATTTTGGTTTCGTATGTTTAAGAAGTCCTCCGTACGAGGGCGTCAAAATGAGTACCCCTTAAAATGCGCGATTTCTATTGATATCCACGAATTTAGCATCGATAGACAGATACAAACAGACACAGACTTGCTGTTTACCGTAACGAACACTGCTGACGAGCTTTAAGGGGTAGCGACATTCATGACTTTGAACTACCTTGAAGTCTAAAAAGCGAGGTTTTAATTCTTTTTTCGCAATTTTAGGCTGTGTCGCATAATTCAACAGTGAATTGCACCAAAATGACTACAGATAGACCAGGACAACCTGCGTGTGAAATTTTTAGCGTAGAATGTTAAATATAACCGACTGAGCTTTGACTTTCTAGGTTCAAGGAATCTTGCGAACAAAGGCCTCAAATTTGCCTTTTTTGAACGCGGTGACTATTTGACCGGCAGCCGGTCAGATAGCCATCTGACCGGTCAAAATAAAAAATCGCAGTCGCCACCTAGCGAATGGCATTAAATAAAGTGTACGCGCTACTGAGTAGAATTTGCGTGATTATTTTGGTGTAAGGTTTAGGACTCAGGATTAGGGTTAGGGTTAGTGTTTTTAAAAGACTTATGTGACAATAATGAACACCAAAAATAGCATAGAATATGGGTGGTAGATTCGAGATTCCTGCAGGAAAACTTGCCGACCGGTTATCTGTGATGGTCTACTTGCTAGGCTTGAGGTGCTGATTGGCCGACTGGCGAATCCGTGAGGTCGTCAGAAGCTCGGCTGCCGCCGTCCCTGCGGTGGTACGACGAGCACCTGGTAGGCCTTACCGCCGCAGTGACACGGTCTTAGCCGCTACCTATGAGCACCATGGTAGAGGTAAAGCGTAGAGGGTAGAGGTAGGTGTATAGCTCTTAAGGAGCGAACCCCTCACAGAGGTACGGAGCGTCACTTGTCATATGGGATCACACAGTGTTACCTGCCACCCGACAAAGGTGAACGCGCCCCGCCTTAACCCCAGCCAGATAGGCCGATACTCAATTTACCTACCCTCATCTCAAAAAATAAAGAATGTATGATGCGATGAAGTGAATTGCGCGTTGAAATGCCGATGGAAGGACTTGGGTCCGTTATTAAATGTACGACGTGCATCAGACAGAACTTGCGCCCAAAGCGAGAGAGGGAAGACTGTAGTTTTTTCATATTAGTCGAACAAAAGTAATCGCCAAACTTGTCACATTTATCCGATGTGAGTGAACAAGACATTATATCACCTGCCACGTTCCGTGATTTTTGTTGTCTTTTATTTTGTGATTGTGTCACATAGCGTTTGTGATTTTAGTTCTGTGATTTCGGTACATTTTTCGTGTAATTAGTGATTTTGGTCATTTCCGGTTTTTTCGGTCAGACTTCAGATTTGTCGCTGCATGTCGCACTCTGGTCCCGTGGCCCACAATCATCCTTTTTGTGATCTTAGTACGTTACATCTTGTGCTGTTGCTGTGAGCCTATTCAATTGTTTTCTGATGTTTCTTTACTTTTCGCTCACCTGTAGCACTTATGTTACTCGAAATGCACTATACTGCGGATGTATCTGAATCATAAATGTTAAAAACATTAATTTGCAAATAACAAACATAAAAGTGTTTTTACACTTTTATAAAAAACGTAAAAACATATATTATATATAAAACATTAAACTACATTTAAGACAATAACATGTTTCCAATCGTTACTTTTTACTTTAGGCATTTTTACAGGTCGCCATTTGCCACAACAATATACGCAGAAATAATTAGTTCAGATAATTAAAAACAAAACCTACCATTTGTGAGGAATAAAGACCGGAATGTACTGAATGTTATGCATATTTGTAATTTTATACGTTTATGTTTTAACAACAACAAAAACACGACATTAGAAAAAGCACAAAACATTTTTTTGAATTTTAAACATGAAAAACATGTTTTTTAAACTTTTATAAAAAACATTTTTAAAACATTATAATGATGTATTTTTACACTTAGGGCCTGTTGTCCAGCATGGACGCCCCGCACCCTTCTATCCTCTTCGCTATGCCACATATTTTACATATAACGTGACTATCATTCTCATTATACTGAATCATAGAATTTAGAGTTCGAGTATTTGTAGTCATCTGTGCGCTCGGCTGTTTGCATTGGTTTAGTTGGTTATGCGATGATTTCGTTACGAGAAGAAGGCAAGATAATAATAACAGTGAGTTGCCGGGTCAGTTCGAGTAGCCGCCGCCCACTCGAATTCATTGCGTTGACATCCCTCCCTTGGGAGGCACTTCGATGACGCACTGGAATACTTGGAAAGGGTTGGACGCCTACTTAGAATCAATCGAATTCGTCGCAGACCTACTAGCTGTGACATGGAGATTAGTAGTGAGTGGCCGGCTCTCTCTGCAGACTCTGACTGCAGAGCGACGGAAGCAGCAAATTTGCCGCGAGTGTCTCCGCGGTTGAGGTGTCGAGATGAGGTGATCGCGGATCGAATCAGTTCCTGGTCGTTGTCACATTAAAATGCATCTCCATGAAAAATCCGCCCAGTTAGAGATAACAACGGATTTGATATGTCTCCCCTTATTAAAATATCGCCGGTCCCATAAAAAGTCTTCCCCATTATAGGATCGCCCCCAGAAAAATCCTTCCACGTGACTTTGCTACGGGGGGAATTTCAACCCTCTAAATTTTTCCTCCAGTCGGACTTACGGCGCCGCACTAACTAAATCTACCGGTAAAAATTCGTCCCGCTCAAGCGGCCGCCGGGCGAGGCGGATCGCCGGGCGGGGCGGATTTTTGCCGGTAAATTGTCTGCCGGGGGAAACTTTTCTGAGGGACGATCCTACAATGGGACACCGGCTGTGCATGGACGCACTCGTCATCACTCGCTCACAACGATTGATTAGATTGCCGCTCCGCCGCAACCAAAGCAATCTAGTTTTCACCACTACCAATAAGCTATCGTACTACAAACCACCAGAGCAGATTATTGCGTCGGGTCGGCCTAGTCCAAAAAACGTCATGCTACAAAGTCTCGCATTAACTTCTTGACCGATTTTAACAAAAAAAACACATGTTATGCACTTAACCGTAAACTTCCAACAATCTGTGCTTAGGAAGTAAAGCAATGCAACTATGAGCTTTCAGTTGAAATGTTATCAATGCTCTGTGTGTGAAATGCACATGGCTAAGCCGACGGCCGCACCTCATGTCGTCAGTGGGCGATATCTTAGTTTGTTTACGATAAATCATCACATACTGTGATTGTGAGCAACCTTTACAGTAGACCCGTCTGACACGTAGTCGGCCACGCTTTTCTGCTATTGCATCTTTTTCGTATTTTTACGGGCGAAAGCAGCTACTGCTTTCAGCGCGTCTTAGCCATCGCAATTCTGTCCGTCTGTTTGTCACTCGGGCGGATCAGTCAAAAGTGGTACAAGCTAGAATCACTAAATCTTTATCGTCGGTTGCCTGGAAGACTCTAGTTTTAGGAACCATAAAGCTTTTCCATAAATTCGAAGGGTTCACCCCGAACGAGGGCGCTAAATGAGAGGGGGGTGAGCAAAATTTGCTATTTTTGGCCAATAAGTCGCTGTATCTCAGTAACGGTGCGAGATATGGTCTAGGTTACTATTAATCACTAATAGGAAGTCGTACACTGGCTCTCGATTGGCGTTAAATTCAATGACCTTGAATTACCTTGAACGCCAAATTAGAGGGTTTATAAATTTTTTGGCGATTTCGGGCTGCGACACAAGTCTATATCATTCACAAGGTGGCGCCACGTAAGTATCGTTATGCGATCCAGATAGAGAATTTAATATTTGTATATTAACTTAGTGTGAACACCCCAATTTTCAGCTAAACTACTGAACCGGAACTGCTATAGGCTTTCGCGCGTCTCGTGAGCATTAGCTCAAATTTCTTGTTTTTTGTTGACTGCAATTTCGCATGCAACTCAGTGTGCAGCGTGACAAGAAAGTTCAATTACGTTGGCGTGATCGAATGCGATTTTGTCTTTGATCGTATTGGAGGTATGCGCCTCCTTGCTGTCGGCCAAGTGCAAAATGTTGTAACCACATCAAAGTATAGCGCTGCATGTTGCATGCCCGCTACAGTAACTGTGTTACATCACGTCACGCTGTTGTGACTTTTGCTGTAAAATACAACACATTGCTCTTAGACCCGAACTTCACTACTTTGTTGCGGATTTGTTGTAAAACTTGTTGTGCAACATTTTGTACGATATATCCACGACGAACCGAAGCAAGTGGAGTCCAAACTACCAGCCTACACTGCGATTACTATATGCGTTGTTATACCAGCCACAACTATTTACTTCATTTAAAACAACAAGTTACAGCTAATGTTAGTGCAATAGACACTACTATAGCCCCCTCCCCCTATAGAACTAACTCTTCCTCAGAGGTGCTGTCATCTCGGCAACAAGACGTCACTCATAACAGGAACGTCTTCATTGTTGGCTTAATTAAACCAGTCCGGTGTGTTGATGCTGGCGTATCTGATATCAGTGCATGATGTTGTGTTATCGCTACATGCACAGTCGTGTGGTGGGCGTAATCTGGTAAAGCTATAAAAAAATCAAAAATCCTTATTCGCCGACCAGTTCAAAACAGAGAACACCTATGGCAGCCAACCTACGGCAGCCACTGATTGATGGAAAACAACGGGAACATGACGCACCAACAACTCTGCTATGATTCTGACATACTATTACGATGTGTCGCGTGAAGAAGCCCTGCATGCTTGACACAATGAGCCATCTCGCACCGGCCATATTCTGCTTATACACGATATCTCCCCGACCTGGAGTGGACCAACCTTCCAGCTGCCGATCTCAGGATTTTTTTTCAAATAAAAAGTAATAAAATTTACAGAAAAAAAATTTGGAAAATTTGTTAATAATTAAAATCGTTTTAGCACTTTATTCTCCGTTAAGTAAAAAGCTATAATTCATTTAATGTCAAATATTAATATTAGCGAAATAGGCCTAGTGAACTTTTATCAGTTGTAATGCCATCTCGTGCGTCCGAATAGTGTCGAGTCTTCAAATTTTAACTACACATTTTGGTTGACGTTCTTAGACCTGACAAACGCTTGAGAAAATGCTGCTGAAAGCGCCTAGCATATAGCATTATACATGCTCAGGAGTCCGTTGAGTAGGGGCCATAAACCTGTCATGCGACGGATAAGTGAATGTTTGCGTTATTAACTCGAGACGCAAATCCGGTCCTGCGTCGGTGATTTTCTGTTGGACTTTCGTCGACAATCGATCAACACGGACGACCTATCAACCGCAATAGAGACTCACCCGGGAGGGAATAAGCGCGCGAATGTCGCAAATTAAATTCAGAATCTATCATCATATCGCTTTATGCCTTCGCTCCAATATAGGTGTTGGCGGAAATATCGTGTTTTGGGGCTATTCGTCAGTGAGGCGTACATCCGTCCCGAGAACTTTACATGAACGACGTCTTAGAATCAATCAGATGCAATTTCGCCAAACGTTCGTCAATACAGCTGAAGCTAAAAATAAATGAACTGTTTAAAGTTAAAGGTTGAGGAAGCATAAAGTCGCTACGAAATGATAGTTGATGACCATCGGTTTAAAAGCATGTTTAGGGAACGGCCCTTGCCCCTTTGATGGGCAGTTTTACAAAATTTTGTTTAACATTTGTTAAACAAATTTTGGGACGCACTGTGGGCCACAAGCGCAAAGACTGTTCGAATCAAAGGCATATTTAGCAAGGTGTGTTTTAAAATACTTTTAAAGATGTATATTTGAATTGTACACTCCCCACCTCCTTCCATCACATTTTACCATTCACCCATGGAGCGATTTTCTAAATGGTTTAGGACAAGGATAAAGTAAACGAGCCACAAAGTTACTTCTAACGTCACAACGCTGTGGGTGGTCTTTAACTTTATGGCAAATTCATCTACGTAGGCCTACATTAAGTCAGTGTAATCGTAAACTCACCCAGCTAGGCATAACATTGATTAACGCATCACGGAGGATCGACTGTAGCTGCTGCTGCTGCTGCTGCTGACAAATCTGCAAGACTGCAGGACGCCATCAAATTAATGCTTTATAGACCTTGAAGCAGCTTTATTATGGCCCGCATGCTGTCTAGAGACCCATTGTTCGCTGAGTACAAAACATACAGCGCATTATGCCAGCATATAGTTATAGATCATCCATTCGGCTTACTACTGGGCTCAGTCGGCTAAGAACGTGCGATTATAACTTATAGGCGACGAAAGAACCTATCTACTTACGACGTTTATTGCGCATTTGCGCTAAGTCTTGTAATAACAAGTATGAACAGCATACATGTACATCGCAATACTAAATCTACAGTAACTAAAAGTACATCGCACTTAAAAGAAATCGTTTGCACGAAAAATAAGACGTGTGGTCGACGTCGTCAGCAGCATTATCAAAGGTCACGGTCATTGTCTACCTGCACGCGATCATTGACGATGAACGGAGACGGTTACTGATGCTGACAAGTGTCACTCGCTGTTGGCCTTTGACGGCACGACGTCTCAACTACTCCTAGCGTCAGCGACGTGACACAGAAATGGATGGTACGTCGACAACATCCGTATTAAAGCGGCGCTGTTTGCTATCCTTGCCCTTATTAACGACGTTCTAGAAAAATGCAGTGTTGAAAGTTTCTGCGGAAGACTGAACTAGCCAGAGAGCGGAGCAATCTAGCTACCTGTGGCCTTGCTCGATAAAACAGACTCTTATAAAATGTCTGTATACTGTCTCAAAAAACGTTCCCGACATTTTCGACTGTAACTTGAAAACCAATAATCAAATTTTGATAATTTTTGGTAAAAATATTCCTGACACAACAGTCAAAAATGTCGGGAATGTTTTTTTGAGACACAGTGTACTTTAACCCAGCACAGTCTCTTTTTCTGACAATTATGGCAAATATGAGCCGCTTTCAATAATGCTTCTATTTTGTCATTCGAAAGCAAACTGCTAAAGAAAATGAAAAGACTTACTAAATTATTAAAATCTCAAATTTAGTTTTTATTCTAAACGGGTGTGAATGGTGATGGGCGCATCGTCTTCGACGAACTGAACTTGTTTCAGATCCAATGTTTGCGAACGATTTCGTGTCGTGTGATTGACTGACGTTCTTGTTGCGTGCGGCTGGTGTGTCGAACAAAGTTGTCGATTTACAACGTTTCATTTCCACTTGTCACTAGCTCGAGCCGCTCGACGAGTCAAACAGGCAGGTCGAATTACCTTTCGCACGACGATCTCATCTTAGACCAGGTGTTTTCACGAGTCGACGCCAATCGTACACGTCACCAGCGAAAATTAGCAGCTCATTTGGCCGAGATGTACTCGCCGAGTCTGCAACTTCACCAGTGGCGTTTCTTGCTACCGCAGAACACTGACTCATGTTCTAAAAAATGCCGACCATGCATGTCTCGCGTGTGATATTACATTTTAATTTACAACAGTTTGCATAATGCTATCTTTGTTAATAGCGCATTTCTGTTACATCTTTGCGTGACGCTAACTTTAACTCAAATACTGCAACTTGTTTAGACGTATTTTAAACGTATTTCGTAGAGTCTTCATGTATATATGTATAACTGTTTTTATATCCCTGTTTTTATATTTTGTGTTTTGTATTTGTAAGAAAAGTCGTTGGTGCCTTCTTACTGGATGTTCCGGGTTCGAGGGAATTAGCTCCATCCGAATATAGACAGGCTGGTTGTGTCACTCCAACTGTCAGACCACTATTGGTTCTTCCATATTGTCCAAGCTGAAGGTTTTAGGAGACACAGAGACGACTCAGGATGGTATCCAGAATAATCACAGGCTGAACGGTAGTTCAAGCCCTGTGTTAACGGCGACTTCTCTTTCTTATGGGAAAGCCAAAAATTCGACCCCCCACAGAATCAAAACCCCTGAACCGATTGAGATAAAATTTGGCAGGGTTGATTACGTCGGCGAGGGGACCCGTCATGCAAAATTTTATGCAAATCCCTTTAAGGGGGCTTCCCGGC
>Ga0209367_1002213_pt1 | contig 25402 bp, 16 predicted proteins | sample WorMetLIZISLAND2_FD_187412 | JGI IMG/M metagenome (GOLD analysis project Ga0209367, IMG submission 187412) | Marine gutless worms symbiont microbial communities from Max Planck institute for Marine Microbiology, Germany - Olavius geniculatus... ... | reverse complement strand
ATGTCAAATGTTTGTCCAGAGTTACCCCAAGTACTTTGATGTGGTCTGACAGTGAAATCCCTGAGCCGGCGACGTCGACAGTGGTAAGACTAGAATAACTAGCAGAACGCTGTCGAGTCCCAAGAACAATTGCATCAGATTTATCTGGATTCAGTGCCAAGCCGTTTATACAAAACCAAGAATTTAACGCAGATAAGCAGCCAGTAAGATTGGAAATTTCAGCTGAAAAATGACTGGGGGATAAAGCCTTGATACTATGACTCTGCTAGTTCGACAACACAAAGACCATCTACCCAGGAAAAGTCAACATAAACTAAAAAACATCTTTCACAAATGAAACAAAACATTCAATATATTTATAATGGGAAGTAAATTCAAACTAAAAGTGAACTGAAATGACCCTGAATGCTGAGATTCAAAATTAAAAAAGAACTTTACCCTAAATACAAAACTTGGAGCCTGGCCTCTACGCTTGAAGAAGAAAAGATAGCTGGTTATATGGCGGGCGTGTATGCTTGCACCAGACCACCGTAGTGTTGTACTAACAGTTTATCTTGTCATTCTTGTACTGCCGATCTTCAATTGCACAGATGTAGAGAGCAGCGCGATCAGGAAATATCAAGCCACTTTCTGCCTGCACCACCGCATCCATACACATGCAACAAGAAATAATAAACTGTGATTATGATTATGGTTAGTTAGAGCACAAGAGCTCAGCAGTGCATTTATTACGCAGTCACATAACTAATAAGCACTAAGGATACAGCTATCACTGTCAGTTATAAAATCGTTCAGAATGCTGAACCCCATCACCTTTCAACAACAGACTGTACCATAAAGCATCACTGATGATGTGTCATTAACGATGGATGCTAACGTGATAAAACACCGATGACAGCCGACAACATCACTAACACTAATACCTTCAGTCTTTCTTAGGTTTTTTTGCTTAACTGACTCACTTTTCAGTTACTGCAGATTATGGCAGATCACCCAAAATAAATGCCAGAGAAATGCTGCAAGTGGACATATTAAAAGGTCAAGTATATGCCAGTTGCATAAGAAAATAGTGCTGGAGTTACTGCAGTGAGACTTGGCAAATAGAAGTGAAGCATGAAAGTTTTTTTTAAACTAAAAAACAAAAAGAAACACATGGATTTATTGGAGCAGTATGTTTATGGGTCTTGACATCATTGCTGTCATAGAACCAACAGCACCATCTGAAGGATTCGAGTGTCAATATCCGACACAAGGCAGTAATTAATGACAGATTGACATAAGCCTCACCAGCCACTTGTCTCGAGCACAGATGACAGTGTTAAGCATTGATTCATAGAACAGACAATATCCCATCCACTCGCTGACAATGATGTCAACCTTCTCGATGCCATCTGGTAATGTCACCTCTTCTACTTTACCACGGACTAGTGTTATCACTGAGACAAGCAAAAGCATACATAACATGACACACAATACCGTAAAGCTCTGTGATACCACTAGATATTATACATGTCAAAAATGGTGCAACTGGCCCATTCGCTGAAACTCACTTCGAGTTAAAGCTATACCTAAAAGTAAAGGTTTCGGGATGCGGAAATATATACGATGTGTACATACACTCTATCAAAACAGTAAACTCCGCAATAGAAGACAAGTACTTCACCCTAAAAACAGCCAAAAAGTAAAAAGACAACAAAATGCTGACACATGTGACAAATCCACGTAATTTCAAGAGTGAAGCAGCTCTCTACTTGCTGTGAGCAGAACAACAACACAACAGTGACATGAAGCAGCAGATATCAAACTGTTAGTGAACACAAAATCGTTCTTACCATCAGCAAAGCCATTTGCCTTTACTATCTGCTCGGCATGCTGGACAATATTGGAACACTCAACCTGCAACAAATATTCATTAACACCATCAACAAAATGCCATTCACAGCTCCATCCAATGAAGCTGTCAGATATGAACTAATATACTGTTATAAACTGTATCATAGTTTTGAACTGCTGATGTGCTTTGCATTGTAAACCAACTAAAATATCACTAGTTATGCATCTTACATTTCTTTTTCACAGAATGTGTCAAACAGTGAAGAACAAAGATGGTGGGATATATAATAATCAGCCAGCAAAATTATAATCATTTTGCTCTACCATTAATGTCTTCAGTGTGTAAGCAGCAGCAGGTGAAAGACAATTAAAAGATAAAATCATATTAAATGGAAGTTCGTAACTTCATCTGGACACCGGTTAAGATCCTGATTCCGAACACTCTTTTACAAAATAAATGTATCTCTAGAAAACACAGCACTCACCCCGATAACTTTTCTAGCACCAGCTTTTGCAGCAAACATGCACAGAATTCCCGTGCCACAGCCAACATCAAGTACGACCTTGTTTTTAAACAGATGCCGGTTGTGGTACATTGAGTCCCGATATGTCAACGTTCGAACTTCATCTTTCAGCATCTCCTGCAGTGAGCAACACAAACAGAACTCGTACACAATAATTACACTGCACACGAAATGTCTGTTAAACATTCAACCTTGAACAATCAGAGGCATGAGCACAACTGACAACAAGACGTTTTCCTCTAGTGAGTGTAGACAGCAGACAAATTAATAAATAGTAAATAATTTATGAAGATAGCCAGGTTAAGTTGCTACTTAACTACTGTTTTTTACCTTACCATATCTTATTTCACAACTGTTTCACGTGTTGCAATTTCAGTCCATTTCACTTGTCACAGCACTAACCTCATGAATTCCAAAGTGGGCATAACTGTCAAAGTAATAGTCCTTTGCTGTCATATCTTCTTCCATAGGAGCATCGGGTTCACTGTGAGAGCAGGCACTTTGGTCTGCAGCATTGACAGGAATGGTATGCACAGTGCCATTAACTTCTGCCATCATTCAAGCACAAACCTGAACAAATGAAACAACAGTTTAAAATTTATAAGTCAAGATAATGCATACACTGAACATCTAAAATACACATAAAGTAAAGTAAAGCAGACTCCTATCCACGACCACCGGGAATTCCCATTTCGAAAGTGAGAAATTCCACTCCTCTACCCCCGCTTTGTAAAAAAATCCCCCAAATCCCCTTTTTCTATAATCATCAATTATGACACCTATTACAGTAGTAGAAGCAGTGCTATTGCTATAAACGATGTCTTTTTATAGGCACATCCATAAAAATGTACATATCCTTTGGCCTACAAGATTGTACGAGCTAGGTGGTCGAAGAATCTAAGACAGTGGCACTTGACCACTTCATAAACTGGTGTACAAGCAGTAACATCTCGAACTGTCTCGTTTGTAGTGTGCTAGGTATATGGTATCCTGCACCATGGTAACAGACAGCAAACCTAATGAATATAAAAATATTACGATACATCAACATCCAGTATTCGTCCATATGGACCATATCGCTAGCAGTAATCAGTGCATTTTTGCACCTGAATATGATAACTTTGGCGGTTTCCTGGATGAAAAATGCATGATAAACTGACGAATTGACGATAGTAATTTTGGTCACCAATCTCTCAGTTCGCCGAACTGACCGTAGCACTGAGCTTATTCAACGGAAGCGAATCGTCCAAGGTGAGCGAGCGAATCAGCCAGGGGGCGAAAAAGCCAGGGGTCGAAACGGCAAAGGGGCGAAAAAGCCATACCTCGTGGAGTAGTGGGGCTGTGTTTTGACGTTCCCGGTTTTGACATGGAACACTATCATCTAGTACTTCGCTTCCAGAGTGCAGAGGATAAATAATCTGACTCGTTCCCACTAGGCTGATCATGCTATAGCCACTGTGCTATAATTATCTTGAAACAAAGTCAAATAAAACATTCCGAGCCATTCTTACCGATCATGCACGCTCTCTAATATCGCTCACGGCAGTGCTTGTAGGGCTGGGCGGATTCTGGAAAATATTCAAATACGTTATTGGTACTCACCGTTCACGAGTCACGACTACGGTACTGTTCATGCTTAACATCTAATTCCATTTGATCTACCGTGGCAGACTTGTCTGCAACAAACGCAACAAGCTTTGAGCAGGAAAAAGTGGATACCATTTGGCTAGGTCTGCTCAACACAGTCACTCAGTGCACTCTTGTTTGGAATACGTGCCAACGTGACGCCAGTGTCGAAGGCTATGGCATCTTTTGACCTGTCCTTTTATAGTCTTATAAAACATACACTTTCAGTAATCAGTGACTATTCTCCTGCAACTGCATACCGTACACAACTGACACTTATGCTCAAAAGTCAATTAAAACGAGTTTTCATTAGTGTTTGAATTGCGAAAAATTAGTTGGGGGTTGAACTTTACGACAGTCAGAGACCAAACAAAATTGTGATGTAAATCATACATATACTATACAGTATATAGCTGACCCCCACTGTACATAATTTGACAGTGTGTTAGGGGGTTCAACCCCCCCCCAACCTCCCCTGCAGCAACTCAAAAAAACACAGGTTTTCATTGAAAACTTTAAAACCTATTTAATGCTGTGCTGGGCAAGGTCGAATTTCACCAAAACTATAGTCTAAGACCATTCTTGGGCAAACTATGGTCTAAGACTTTGGTCAGTCTCAGTGAAACTAAACTGACCTCACTCGCTGATGCAGTTGTAAGAGAGCAGTGGGTGGTTACATATCTTACAGCAGCAGCACAGCAAGAGAGTGTAACGCAGGTTCAGACAGCTACAGCACAGTTCGAGAGCCAGCTATAGTCATACCACACTGTAGGCACAAAATATGTCGGTGTGATCAGGGGCCTTATCCACATTCCAGCCAAATAAGTACTAAATGAGTTCATACAATTAACTCAATCCAACTATTCAAGAATGTTATTATCAAACACTAACTTCTAAACATCAAAGAGTTTCTTTTAATTCCTGCTGTACCAGACTAAACACATTCAAAAATAAATCTGTGACATAATGAACTTAAAACATTACAATACGAGTGTCAGTATTCTGGAACCAGCACATCTAATACTTGTACTTCATACAATAACAGGCTGGATACACTAATACAGAACACACAAGGCACTTGAGACACACAACACTGAACACTGACACCAGAAGAAACCACATAAAACGGATATTGCTGTTCGAAACTAGAACTCTCAAACTACAGCAAACCTTGGACAGAAGCCAAATACCAAACACAAACAACAACATGTGTTTAATGCAACCAGTGCCTTGTATGCTGTATGAATATACATTGAGATCACATTTTTGCACATAAACAGTATCTCCAGTCAGCACAGAACAAAGGGAGAGAATGCCTCCACTGGACTTCTAAAAGTTGTGACCACACTGTTCAGAAAAGACTGCTTTGGAATAAAAGAGCACCAGACCTCTATGAATACTGTCAGTTAAACTGCTGCCAGAAACGTTCTGTGCTAACTAGATATCTGCATAAAACACTTTTGGCAGCAGCAACCATAATCATTCTGGGGCCTTCATATAACTTTCCACTCTATTTCCATAAATGTGACTGCGATGCTGATTGCTGTCATTGTGAGTGATTAAACAAGAAAGCCTAGCCAATGCAACAGCATTATGCGCATATATGCGCGACAGCAGTGCATGTTTGAAGGCCCACTGCAAACAAAATCTAAGCCCACCGATCCCAGCAACTAACATTGTGTACGATGCATTCACATACACCAGATGGCGCCACCATCTCGAGTGGCTGCTGCAGTGCTGCTGTATGAGTGGCCGAATGCAAGTATTTTCAAGGGGGTACCCAAGTTTGATGCCCCATATGAATAATTCCTTGAACGTAGGGGAGCGAAGTTTAAACTAGTGAAAACTACGTTTAATGCTGAAAGTTTCATATGCAGACTGTCGCAGTCCATCTCTGGTGATTTCGGTGCAATTCACTCTTGAAATGTGTGTCACAGCCAAAAATCGCCAAAAAATTCATTTAAAAAACTCTATTTTGGCGTTCAAGGTCATCCAAGATCATTTCTTTTAGTGCCAATCAAAAGCCAGTGTAGCACTGTCTATTAGTGATTAATAGTAGCCTAGTCCCCATCTGTTTCCAAGATACAGCGATGTACTGGCTAAAAATCAAAAAAATTTTCCCACCCCCTTTCATTTAGTGCCCTTGCTCAGAATTACCCCTTTCAAATTTATGGAAAAGCCTTACTGATCCTGAAACTAAAGTCTTCCAGGCCCCCAACCGTGAAGATTTGGTGATCCTAGCTTGCAGCATTTTTGAGTGATCCACCCAAGTGATGAACAGACACAGACAGACAGACGAACGAACAGAACTGCGATGGCTAAGAAGCGTTACAGCAGTACCTGCTGTCATGCGTAATAAACTGCACCAATCATTCACAACAGCACACTATTACAAAAAAACAATGCAGCATAAAATATATATGTTAGCATATTAGCAGAATTATAAGGCATGATAACACAAATATCACTGTGCACTTTGGTTGAGTTACATGTAAAAGCTATTATTACAACATAAAATCATATAAACCCAGACAATACACAAAAAATACGGTTAATATAACAATGCTAAGAAAATAACAATTTTAAAAAGCATCAAGAAAAAGCACATAATTAACAATTGGGACCACCGAACAGAGATGCATTTTTCTTTTCTCTCAAAATTTATCACATCACATCACAGTTTAATCAAATGACCATTACCATTCAAGAAAAATAAAAAGTAGCTATTACATGACATTGGTCATTTTACAATCACAAATCAAACATGGTGGAGAAAAATGACCAATTTTATTTCGTATTTAATGGTTGTATAGCTATAATCTTAAAGCTAAATGGCTTTGATAGCAGACGTTCACAGTCTAGTGCAGTACAAATATACGCGACTTTGCGATATATAAACACAAGCATCACACCACAATGTCAAATATGCAGTGAACAAATATATTTTACCCATTACAACACTAACTAGCAACAAGTACATCTATAACCTGTTGAACATAAATTTATATGATAAACACTGACTATTAACTAATCAATACTTATCTGCAGTAAGCCAGGCAAAAGCAAATACACTGGTGTTTGATTAATACCGTAAAATATGCAATAAAATAATAATTTAAGCACTCATAAAATACAGCACAACCTATACATTTCATAAATAGTCAAAGCACACTGCACTGGTAACTGTTGTTAGTACCAGAGATAAAAAGGATAAATGACTTAAAAATAAATGTTGATTAGCTGAAGGAACCCATTCGTTTACCACAAAAATACTCCTCTTAACAAAATTATTAAATTATTCACGTAACATGCTGATTTTAGTAACGACTACCTTTCAGCAGCAAACCATGTACACTACAGTACATAAAAATTGTCACCCTTTCAAAAAATGAAGAAAGGAAAATGATATAATTGATGTCAAGCAAACAATGATTAATGTCAGTGGCTTCTATCCCTATAGCCAGTGGGTGCAGCTTGCACCCAGTGAAAATTAGGGGGAAAGTTTTGATAAGGTTGTAGATCAAAACTTCCCCACCCCATTTTTCACTGGGCAAACTACATCCTTAACAAAACTTTGTCCCTAGAGGAAAAAGAAGCCCAAAATGGAGGGAAAACTTGAGTCAGAAATGGGGGACTTCAGCTTAAAACTAGGGGAAGTTGCGCTCGATTTTTATTCCAAATTTGGGGGGAGACAGAAGCCACAGTGTAATGGTAACACATAACACTGCCATTACCTCAATGATGTTGAAACTTCACAGCCACCTTAACCAGAGATACACTATGACAACAACAACAATAACATTAACTCCTTTACCAGTCAAAGCACATCACATATATCAATACATGCCTTGAAGAACTATACTTATATGGCTGATGTATTGAAATTTCTGCCAAACGACCAACATTAAGTGTTAGATGTAGCTCACATAAACACATTACTTTGAAAAGCCACAGCCAATCACATTTATGTATCACAACATGCAGACACAGTAATACTGTTAAACTCGACCAACTTGACAAACTGACCACACACATACCAGCCAGTGGTTGAAATGAAGGGACCACAAGAGCTCAGCTACCCTGCTCTAGCTTAGGCCTCCTGTGATGATATGAGCCCTATCTGACCACACTTTAATTGTAAAATAATACTCAATTAACTGCTTAAGTGTTCTAAAACAACAGGCAATTATGTTTTTGATGCAAGCTTGGTATACCCACTTACGGACACTTACTCAGTCTACTGCATTTTGGTCAATTTATGGATTTATATGCATTAGGCACAGTGACGGATAACTATATGGTAAATGGTATTGTTACAAATTTAGTAGTTTTAACAGTAAAATACATAACAGTCAGTATTTAGCCAAAAAACAGTTGGCAAACAAATGCATTGGTAAATTCTGAAGTTCATCAGTGAACAGGATGATGCAAGATCTCTGCTACTTGTAATTAAATAGTGGAAAGCTCCATACATTGTGTAGCAGACTATGATCACCAAGTGGGGCTATTATTTAACGGGATAAGTGAAACCCCTCTTCTCAGCAATGCTGTCACCCACGATTTGAAACACTGAGAAGACAAGCATATATGAAACGCACAATTACACACACTCAGGCTGTCGTGTTACTTGAAGCTGTCAGCAGGCCATCTTGTCCACGTATTGCATGAGCGAAAGTATCAGTGTTGAAGCCGGGATCATCATCGAGTGCCAGAAGTCGGTCGGAATCAGACTCAGGGTTGGTTGTACTGATGACCGAGTAACCTGACCGAAGGCCGCTGAATGGCTTCAGCTGCACAGGCTTCATCTCACGGTCTCCACCACCTGTCACTAGTGGCTCTGCACTCACGGCACCGCTTCTCTGAGACACTTTCAGCAGCGGCGGTGTCACTGAATATGTCTCCTTCAGATAGTTATCAACCACCCAGAATATTAATGCCTGCAACGTGCACAACGATATCCAGTTGGTCGTCCATGCTACAAAGAAATATCTGCACAAAATGTTGTGTTTATTACCAGGTAAGCAGCTGAATGACTGTTTTGTGGCAAATTTTGCAAAATGGCAAATGAAAAGCAAGTGCAGCTCAGATTGTTGTGTAAATGCTGAGGTCAAAGAAATGTACCACATATGACAGACAGATTCGGTCGATAGAGAAAGTCCACATGCATCTGAGATATTACATACTTTGAAAATGAACAGAATGCAGAACAATGGCATTTCGTAATTTATTCATGAAATGACCCTAACAGCAAGCAAGGAACAAAAAATTACAGCATCATTAGTTGTTACTTTTGCACATAAACCATAATAAATATCAAATGTGGCAAAAGAACACTGCCAAACTCACATTGACAATGAATGGAACGATAAACATAACAACGACAAGTTCCAAAGTTGGATCTGTGATTGGTGAGAGTATTAGTCGCCGAACCTAATGTGCACAAGTTGAAACTCCATTCTCAGTCAATTAGAAACAACATGCCACGTGCTACTGCTATAATCAATCATCATCATATTTATTTCCTAAAATAAACACTAGAAATAGCAACATAATATTATGCGATTTAATTGTAAGGCTGCCGAATAAGCCAATGCTCACTGTGTGTGTAAACAGACTGTATATCTAAACAAATTACTGTATGAAAAAAGAACATATGCATAAATGAGACTAACAATATACTGCTAGAATGTCTGTTGCCCATTACTACTTTAAAGTGACGTTCAACTGGCTAATTTCTTCTAAGCAATTTCTGTTAATAGTAAACCCCCAAAAATAAAGATTTGGAAATTGGTGAAATGGGATCTTTTCAGACCTGATGCCCTTTTTGTCACAGAACTTAACGAATAAATATGATGTTTATGTAAACAAAATAACATTTATAATGCAAAAATTCAAAATACTGGAAGCAAAATTTTGTCATCGAAAAAAACCAGTCCCATTAACCTTAAAATTTAAAAAAAAGTAAGTACCAGAGCTGGCAGAGATGCCATGCCACATAGCTGATATGATATCCCCAGTAGACAATGCAATGCATACCCAATAAGTAACCCCCTAGTCACACTGTACAATAAAAGTGTCAAATCTGAATGAACCTAAATAAAATTTTGTACACTTAATTTCAAATAAATTGGTAAAGTGATTGCCAAATTTCGTTGAAAAATATTATTTCTTAGCAGAGTTATTAATTGTTAAATATCGATAACAAAATATCTCCATTACCAATATGGCGTTACGGGGTTTACTTATTTTACTTCAACAAACAACACCTGATTCCAACAAAACTTTACATCCACAATGCATTGCTTATTGCCAATTAAACTGCCAAATTTCAGTTGAATCCGTCAAAGCAAACAAAAGCTACAGCAGCTATTGTGAGGTCACCCAAAACGCTTCAATTTCAGGTCTGACGTCATCCAGAAAAGGCTGAAACTGAAGTGTTTTGGGATGACCTTGCCAAAGCCACTGTAGCTATTGTTTGCCTTGGCAGATTTAGTCAAAATTTGACACTTTGATTGCCAATAAATGGTGCATTGTTGATGTAGAATTTTGCCAGAATCAAGTGTTGTTTTGGAATTGTGCAAATGTACATTAACAGAGGGGTTTACTTGTGCAACGCCATATTGGTAACAAAGATATTTTGTTATCGATATTCAACAATTAATAACTCCACTAAAAAATAATATTTTTTAAACAAAATTTGGTGTTTACTTCAGCAATTTATTCGAAATTAAGTGGACAAAACTGTATTGAAATTTGTTCAGATTTGACATTTTTTACTTTTTTTCCAGATGCAGTGTATATGTAAAACATCCACACACTCAGGGTGTATCAAAACATATGGTTCTAAATATGGCCATGCTACAGATCTATTATGTTAATTTAAAATCAAAGTTCTGTGAATGCATACAAAAGACGCTGGAATCACTCAGTATTCACGAACGAGCTTTGTGTGAGAACTTTGTACAGCACAAGCAACAAACTCACTTCTTTCCAGAAGTCGAAGAGTACGACAACAGTAATGATGATCTTCTCAAACACAACAACTATCACGTAAACCAGACACTGGCCGGCCCACGCTCTGCAAGGTCTTGCATGACCTGCAGCATGCAGACATTTAGTTGGCATACTTCATGATACTTTGCACTAAAGGGAACTGACTTTACAGTTCACAATGATCTGCTCAATTACTTATTTGCAAGAATTAAAATTATGGCTGGTGTGATCTTCAGATATGGAGCTGGAGTTAAGTCTCCTCTATTCATCACTGCTATAAAGTGTTCTGTGATCAAAGGAGGACCTGTGCTGCTTTTGAATGAAAATAAGCAACTGAGCAAATATACTAACAGAGTAAACTTAAACACTGGCACAAAATGTCAGTGCGAAGCCTGCCAGATCTAAAGCACAATGCAGCACCACATCCAAAACCCATTAACATATGCACAGGGGCAAACGTAATGCACCTGGGAGGACTTCATGTAACTTAACAAGCTTGCTGTCCTTAAGCAAGCTTCCACACAAATGCTTAAATCATACCTAAGCAATTATTTTATTGCCATTTATTTGACAAAAATATGAAAGCCTCTAACTACAATCAACAGTATACAAAGGTATAAAAATATTCTTATTTGACTAAAAACTGTACGACATCCAGCTGTTAAAACCCACCATATTGTCCAAACTGCAAGCTGTTGTAACCTTTCCTCCTGAATATCACACGGGAAAGTTTTAAGCACAAGCAGATTATCAGCAGGCCAACTGACGAATCCAGCAGGAAGCTGATGAAATACCTGCAAACCAACAAGCAAGCAATATCAACTGATGCAATGCAATGTAGCTGACAAGAAAGGTTCTTCGTCTCCAGAGTCCTAAGGCAACTGAGAAACTGGCGCGTTTGTGCTGCCTTCGCGTGCTACATCATCGTCAACTGCAGCTACCACACTAAATCTTATTTTATCTGATCTGATTTTATACTAGTTATTTCACCAGTTGTTAGTCACAGCAGCTACACTAAACCTATGCGAAAAATTTAAACTTCCAATCTATTGCTCTTCCCGCAGTAATGCTCAATGGATAACAAACATAATAACTGAACACTGCACGGTCACATTTCAGTTTCTTCTAATAATAGCAAAGCTGCAAGCTTAAGTTTTCTATTGGTTTTGCATGACTAAAGTACTTGTATAAAGGGATGACTACAAACTTACAAAGCTTCTTCTATGATCTTCATTTCTTACTACAACATCTTAATTGCTAATGTCGTACATATACCAGCATGACAATTAAATTAGCAACTGCAAGTTATTAATAAAATATAATTTAGAGGTTCTAAAATTACAAACAAGAGGTAATGTTTCAAAATCAGCAAATTACCACGTGCATGGATCACCCTGAAACAATTCCGACAAAAATACATTTGCAAAATGAATGACTGCTGCTCCAATAGCCTGCTTTGAAGTGTCAAAAAACCTAAAATAAAAAACAATCGTGCTACACATACACACAATCAAGCGGTATATGTTGTATAGTGATACTGTAGTATATGCACACAGAGTAACATAGTTTTACATCATCATCATCATCATTTCTGGCAAGCACCACTAAGAGTGCGTAGCGCCGAACGTAGACATCAATCTCCAGAGTGGACGGTTCTGAGCCAGGTCAACTGCGTCGTCCATAGTGAGGTCGCTGGATTTCAGATCCTGCTGAATGGTTTTCATCCATGTAATACGAGGACGTCCCAGTGGTCTCCTCCAGTTTCCTGCGGGGGAAGCTGTTAAGATCTGTTTTGCATCTGTTTCATCAGGCATTCGTGCAATGTGTCCGAACAGGAACAGGCGCCTTGACTGGACTATGGCTGAGAGATAGGGTTGCTTGGTTAACCTTCTGACTTTGTCTTTGCGCACATGCTGTTGCCAATTGATTCCTAGTTTTACACGTAAAATACACGTAAGATACACGTAAAATGTAAATGCACTGCATATATGATGCTGGTGCTGTTTCATAATTGCTTGCAAGACTTACATTAAATAAGTAACAAGAAATCTGAGCTAATGCTCATGATATGCGCAAGAGCCTATAGTAGTTCCTGTTTGCAGGCAATCTTGGTCTATCAACATCCATTTTGTTGCAATTTATTCTTTTGCAGCCAAAAATTGCCAAAAAATCACTGAAAACCCCTATTTTTAGGACTTAAGGTCATTCAAGGTCATCAATGTTGACATTTTTAAGAAGCTCATCACCAATGCTTGTTATGATAAACAGCATGTCTGTGCCTATCTGGAATCACTTTCATGCTAGACAAGCCAAAAGCAGATAAATAACCACTTTTTAGAGTGGTACCCCTCTTTGACACACGTGTGTACAAGCCTCCTTGAACCTACAGGGTCCAAACATGGACTGCTAAAATCTACATTCAAAGCTGAAAATTTCATATGCAAAATGTCCTGGTCTATCTGGAGCCATTTTGACGCAATTCACTCTTGAAATGCATGTCGCAGTCCGAGATTGTGAAAAATTCACTATAACCCCTATTTTCAGGAGTTCAAGGTCATTTAAGGTCATCAATGTTGACATTCCTAAGAAGCTTGTCACCAGTGCTTGTTATAAGCAGCTTGTCTGTGGCTATCTGCAACCGCCAACCATTTTCACATTAGACGAGCCAATAGTGGTAGAATAATGCCTTCTTAAGGGGAGTGCCCCTCTTTTGCCCCTCGTTCACAAGGACCCCTTTTATCTAGTGGCATGAAATTCTGTCACAAAATACAAGAGACTCTAAGCTATCATATGGTGAAAACCAGAAGTCTCTTATCTATTAATGGTATTGGGTTGTGACAGACAGACAGAATTACCGTAGCTAATATGCGCTATATCAAGCTATGCTAGCTCCCATGCATAAAAATTTAGCAAAATTTTAACCACAAGTAAATTCTGTTTTGCAACATGATATAACAACTACTGCCCACTGCCATAAATCAAACTTCTTACACAACATATACATATTATGTAACATTACTGCTTAATGCTTAAATACTATAAAATTTCATAACTGTGTACATTCTGTATGCTTATGCTTATGTTTATTGGATTTTGCCCACTTTTTACACGTGAAAGCAGCTACTGCTTTCAGTGCGTCTCAGCCATCACAATTCTGTCTGTCTGTCACATGGGTGGATCAGTCAAAAACAATGCAAGCTAGGATCACCAAATCTTCACCGTCGGCTGCCTGGAAGACTCTAGTTTCAGGAACCATAAAGCTTTTTCATGAATTCGAAAAGGGTCACCCCGAACGAGGGCACTTAATGAGACGAGGTGGGCAAAATTTACGATTTTTGGCCAATAAGTCGATGTATCTCAGTAATGGTGCGAGATAGGGCCTAGGTTACTATTAATCACTAATAGGAAGTCATACACTGGCTCTCGATTGGTGCCAAATTCAATGACCCTGAATGCTAAAATAGGGGGTTTTATGGATTTTTTTGGCAATTTTGGGCTGCAACACAAGTCACAAGGTGGCGTCATGCTACTATCGTTATGCGATCGAGATAAAGAATTTGGTATTTGTATATTAACTTAGCGCGAACACCCCAATTTTCAGCTAAACTACTGAACCGGAACTGCTATAGGCTTTCGCACGCCTCGTGAGCATTAACTCAAATTTCCTGTATAATATTCACGCAAGAAACACTGTGTGTGAAAAAATGTGCCAGAGTACAACAGAATAGATAAAAAAATTTCATAAAAAGTCTCTACTCTTGAGTGCATTGTTACACACATACCAAACTGTCCATGATCTCCGTTGTCCCCGTGGTTCAAAGAATCTCTTTACTGCAGGCACAAAAGCACCACAAAATTAAAAAATATATAATAATAAACAAAGGCCAAACTATATATACAATATTGCAGTAATGTAATTTTGTGATATGAACAGATTGGACCCCATTTGTGAGTATGGGAATGCTGTATGGCGTTGGTGGAAATATTATTGCATAGGGCATTGCCAAGTTCTCATATGCTGCATAAGGTAACTATTCCACTATATGTAATGCTTTATCCATAATTTGCAATAAAAATTTTGACTGCATTTCCAAACCAAAATTTCCCTTCCCAAGCAAGAACTAGAGTCCACGTCTAATACGATGTTACTTAAGACCACATCTGTGTTCCTGCCAAACAGCATCTTATTCAATCAAAGAGCTTTAGCAAGACACATGGGCATGCTCATAATCGAGAGTTCTTACCAATTCAGATTAAAATCGTTTTTTGTTCCATATCAGAGTTTTCTGCAAAAGTTGAATATTCCGTTCCATTACTGTAAAGGTCAAATTCTGTTCGATTATTATGTGTATGTGCATTGACTGGAAAGGCAATTGATCCCCAAAATGACCTATACTGTGTTGAATGCGACATATAACCCTACTCACTCACTCACAGGGGCATGAGCGTAAAGATGAACAGACACAGAAGGGGCAACATTTGTCAGGGCAACATTTGTCATAGCATTCAGCATTGCTGATGACTTCAAAGATGTCACTGAGAAAGGTGCTAAGAGCCCATTCATTTTGAAACTAAAATCTACAGCATCCACACTGGAATAGAAATTTCGAAACCAAATCAATACACATGGCAGTGAACATACACTATGTCACAAAAAAACATCCCCGATGCTTTCGATTGCAACTTCAAGAAAAGTTATCAGATTGTAATAGTTTCAAGTGTGAATATTTCTGACACAACTTGCCATCAAATGACTAGTCAGCTTCCCACCTCACCCAATGTTTGCTTCTGCACTACCAAGGGAATGCAGACCAAGCAAAGTATGTATTGAAATATGCAAAAAAAACATGAAAAAACATTCCCGATATTATCAATCATAACTTGAAGAAATATCATCAGATTTTAATAATTTTTGGTCTAAATATTTTGGACACCACTGGCTACTGAATGATTGTTTAGTTCCCACCTCATCTAACTTCTACTCTTGCACTAACTGGGGAAAACTGCCCAAGCAAATCATGTGTTGAAATGAATAAAAAAACTTTAATAAATTCTATCTATCCAAATCTCTGGCCCCCAACAGCCAGTCGATTACAAGGTTTGACTGTCATAAAGCAGTTCGGAAATGTTTATGAATTTAAAAAGCGACTGGTGAAGTCTGGATTAGTTTGAAGCAGAACATTATCAATACTGCTGTCAATGAATGTGAAAAGCATCTCCATGCCTTTGTTCGCACAATGTGCCTATATTTCAAGCAATTTTGCTGTAGGCAGTTGAAAAATGAAACAATTAGATGAAATGTCAGCCAAAGTGTCAAGAAAGTTAACAAAATGTTTTTGTGCATTATTTAGATTAAGCAATAATACTGCATAAAAGCAATATTTTGTTGGTTCTATTTTCCCCAGGTAATTTCCCACCTGGTGAGGTGGGAAACCTGAACATTTATGTAATGGCAAGTTTTCTCAGGAATATTTGCAACAAAAATTATTAAAATCTGATAATCCTTCTGCAAGTTACAATCAAAAATGTTTGGGATATTTTTTGAGACACAGTGTACATATACACTGCAGTAAAAAACTCACCAATTAGTGCCCCAAATGCAACTATGGCCAACAATGCCTGAACAAACAAGCCATGTGGTCCAGTGAGTGCCCCACTGCTACAGTGCAATTTGTCATTATTATCATCCGACACTACAGACACATTGGCCACCGTCAATGAAGCCATTGGGGTGACAAAAAAGTAGCTGAACTTTACGTATGTGGATTCACAAGTTGCTGAACATCAGCTATCCCCTTCTGGGATGTTAGTGCAAGAATGTCTGTAAATACAAAACAACATTATCATGTTGAAAAAGAACAAAATGCCATCAAACAACGCATCAGCAACAAAACAATGCAAGTCTATTGAAAATTTTTTTAAATATGCGGTGTATTAACAAGGTTAAATCTAAAAGTTAAAATTATTCTGAACTGCTTGGGTAAACAACTTATCAATCAAATTATAACTCACAAAGGCAACCATCTGCTCTATTTCACAGCAATTTGATCATTACAGTTGAGATGATAAATGTAGAAAAATACATTCAAAGAAACTGAAAAAAATGTAAGATGCCAATTGAGAATGCCAAGTCAAGCAGCTACCACTGCCTGGTGGTCAACTGGCCACTGTTTATTCGTCAAATAAAAGAACTGATATACACAGAAATATATATACACAGTTTGGGGCAAAATTTGATACTTTCAGATCACCAATCTGATAGTTTTAGGCAAAATTTTATACCTTCAAATCAGCGATCTGAGCACTCAGATCGGCAAGATCTGTTAACTACAGACAACAAATTCACCTGCAGATCACTCACATCACATTTGCCATCGAATATTTAACATTCCGGCTGTCTCCTGTCCAAAGATGCCTCAGCTGGGGCTCTGCCTACTAACCATCCAGATGCTAAGATGTATACTTTGGCTGTGGTCAATGCCGAGGAACATGGAGAGCCAGTTGCCCATGCTGTACTGGCTACTCTATATTGTTTTAGTGTTATTCAACTTTAAAAATATTTCAAGTATGACTACAGTGAAGTTGTATGAAATCTTCGTAGTTCCAATAGTGTTGTATGCTCGGAATGCTGGTGTCTGAGAAAGGAAGACGAACGTAGAATCCTAGTGACAGAGATGACGTGGCTAAGGAGATTGTTGCGGGTGACAAAACGCGACCAGATGAAGAATAAGACAGTATGGAGCAGAGCCTACTTTAAACCAGGAAAGGACATTGGTTGACAGAATAGCACAGCGAAGACTGACATGGTTCGGGCATGTGTCAAGGATGGGCAGTGAACAGCTGCCAGTAAAGGTGATGCACTGTTCCATAACTGGACGGAGAAATCAAGGAAGACAATCAAAGAAGTAAATAGAGAATATAAAACAAAACATAGACACGAGGAACATAGGCCTACAATTTGATGAAGCGATGGCCATGGTGCAAGATAGAGTCAAATGGAGACATCTAATAGCAGCCTTATCATCATACTGATGGAAGAAAAAGAAAGAAGAAGAACTTATTTGGATACATTCAATCTGAGCACTATTAATCACTCAGATTGGTGAGTTTGTTGTCTGTAGTTAACAGGTCTTGCCGATCTGAGTGCTCAGACTGCTGATCTAAAAGTACAAAATTTTGCCTAAAACTATCAGATCGGCGATCTAAACGTATCAATTTTTACCGGTCTATCAGATCGCCGATCTGAAGGTATCAAATTTTGCCAAAAACTCTCAGATCAGCGATCTGAAAGACCGGTAAAAACTGATACGTTCAGAACGTTGATCTGAATGTATAATTATCAATATGCAAATCTGACTAATCGTAATTTTTATGGGCCTACGCAAACCGGCCCGGACCGGTAACTACTCGGCCCAGCCCGACCCGGTTTCTAGAAGAAATTCTGAAGTCTGGCCCAGCCCGTAACGGGCAGTGCGACGTTCAGATACAGACGTAACGGGCTGGGCCGGGCCACTCGGCCTGTGCAGAGCTCTAGTAGGTTCTGTTACCACATTTCCAGACAGAAACTGTACGAATAAATTTCTTATTTCCAGAATAGTCAAAAATGGATGAGTGGTATTTTTAGCCCAGCTTAATTAAAAGATCAGCCATACCAGATCAGCCAGTGGTAAATGTGACTGATGTACATGAAAGTAGATCAGCAAAAAAATCCGCCAAAAAAGTCTACAACGCTGGATTAACGTTGATGAGCTGTAAATGTGTGCGTCATTATAAATCAAATTAATTGACAAAATTATCAGGTATTTGCAGTGCAGCTCTTGGATCAGCCGATCCGCTCAGCTCAGCGGATTCAATGCAATCCTTTCTAATGGCAATGCAATATGTAGAAGATTGACCACGCCCCATTTGACTAAACTAACTTTGAGATACCGACTTCGTCCGCCGTTTGAGTTAAACCAATGACGCAAGCCACCTTTTGTCTTGATTAACGTAAATTCGGCATCATGATCACTCATAGCAATAATTCATAACTAGTAAAAAATACTATAAAACATTCATTTATTTTGATCCGCAAACCAAGAATATGTAACATAAACCACTAAATCTTAGAGGTGGGCCGATCATCGAAATCAAATAGTATCGTATCGTATCGAAATCGAATAATATCAGTAAAAATAAATATTAAACATAAAAAAGTAATAAAATTTGTATATATTTATATTACGCAATGTGCGTTTAATATTTTTACATACAGCATTAATTTGCTTAACAGGCATAACTACGTTACTTCACGTTACCTGACAAAAGCGACAATTCGACATTACGTATTTCTCTACTTTTTGTAGAAGTTTACTTTTCATCAACCGGATGTTGTTTGTTGACATTGCTGTGACTGTGAATAAAATTATTGTAATTTATAAAGTAACGGAATAAGAAGCGTTCAAAATGTCGCATTTGCTTGGAGATGTTGTAGCTGTTCAGAAAATTGGTGCGCCTTTACTGATCGCATTGCTGAAGTTTTTTTATAATAATTTACTAACAATGCCATGTCGTCATATGCCACCACATCGGGAAGGTGTACTTTGCGGAATGCGGAATTTGAAAAGGTGTATTTTGCGGAATTAAAATTGCGGAAAATGCTCTTGTTGTTGAGTTTTGTCAACTGAATAGGTGTACAATCCTACACAGCGCTCGAGCACTATGCCCAGAAGTTAGCTTCTATCAGACTTTCTCCTAAAACAGTCCTTCTAACTTTTTATTTTAAAAAATAAATATTTGACTAGAAACGTTTCTGAAACTAAAGCGACGTAGAAAAAAATTGACGACGACGATGCTGTACACAAATTAAGCCTAATATGTACTAGTCGAAGCTTACAAATTTAAAGTAATACGGTATTTATACAGTATTTACTCTGAGCTGAGCAAGCGACTTAGTTTTTGCTCATTACTTAATCCGACGATTTGGCCCTCGCTGTGGCGGCAACTTTTTTCTCAGTAGGCCTATTTGAGTTGATTTTTGTAGTCGTCTGTGATCGTGCCTTCACGGTAGTCACTCGGTCAAATGAAACAACACAGTAGGCTATTGAATTGCCCAAGCAACTCGGTCTTTGCGCCATGTCAGGATTCAGGAATCATCTGTGGATTAGGCCTACTTGAGTTGACCTTGCATTCTTGTGTCGTGTGCTGGCTTACGCTCGTGAGTTAACGGACTTCAAGGCGTTTCAAGAGCTAAGTTGATTTGAGACTCAAATTATAAGCCTAAGCCTACGTGAAATTGATTATTTGATTTTATTTGAATTTTGCGGAATGTGGAATGCAGAATATGCAAAAACTCTAAGGTGTAATTTGCGGAATGTTCCCCAGGTGAAGTTTCGCAAAATACACAGGTCTTTTCAAATTTCTGCGTTCCGCAAGGTACACCTTTCTCATCGCATCATATTAGTGGACACAGGTTAACTGCCCCTACGTTAACACCATTACGACAGTCTAATATTTATAACTTAACATTTGTATTTTGTAACTTAATTTATTACATTACAATTATTTTCTGGACGGTGCGATGTTCCATTTTGGGGGCCCTGTAAATGGTAAAGTCTGGAACTTCTTTACCTGAGGTGGAACTTTCATTCCTTGGAACTTTCATTCCTTGGAACTTTCCTTCCCTGGAACTTTCATTCTCAACATCAAAATTAGCATGGAACTTTCATTCTTTAACATTGATTATTAAGCCCATACTGTACACAATTTATGACACGCTTTTTAATTACAGCTATGCTATAGGTGTCAATGGTACCATTGTCGTCTTTCTCGTCCGTCCGTATAATTAGTTCTGTGTCAATGCTGTCTACATACAAAATTTCGGGGATGCACTGCAAGGGAAACATTTTCAAATTTGGGGTTGAATAGATGGGCGTAGAAAAATGTGCGTTTTTTTCAATGGAAAACTAGCCATATCTCGCCTTTTCAGATGAGATAAAAATCATCAAACTTGGATGACCTTGAAGGTCAGTACTGCAACAGGAACTGTATAAGCTGTAGTGCATCTTGCAACAACTGGGCTTCCTTGTTATTATTATATCCTGTTGAAACTCTAGCTATATACATCTAGCGAGTGACACAAAATTTGAGCTTTTTTGCTGAACTCTAAGCACTACGTAAGGATAAGGGGTTCAGTAATTATCATTGTCAGGGAACGAAAGTTCCATGCTAATTTTACTTTTGGAACAAAAGTTTCAGGAGACGAAAGTTCCTGGGAACGGAGGTTCCAGAGAATGAAAGTTCCCGGGAATGAAAGTTCTCGGGTATGACAGTTCCATGATTATCCTGATTCTGATGCAAGCATTTCCATAAATTGACTTCCGCTAGCATTGTAGAGCTGTGCGGGTACAACAGAATTCATACTTGGCTCGTATGTGTCAGTAATGTAATGTCTCTGTGCACCTGTACATGGGCTGTTTTGGCGAAACCGGTCGACATGTAAGCTATGACATTGTGCTTCTGGCATTGGCAACTTCTAGCCATCTCAGATGTAAGCAATGTATAGTCCTGTGTTTAGGGTTAAGGTTAGGATTAGAGTAGAAGGGTTATTGTGAGCATTAAGCCTCATACATGGAAGGAAGTGAGGCTATATTTTGGTGAGATCTGTTGACTGCTTTTGAAGGGAGGAGCATTTTATAATCGATGGCTTGACAAATCAGCAGCCATGGACCAAGACTCTCCCATTCAAACTTCAGGTTGGGTTCTGCCTTAAATTTCTAGTTGTCATGAGTACCAAGTGCATTAGTGCAAGGGATGTTAGAGTATGAGGGTTAGTGATAGCACTAAGCTTCATACCCTAACTCCATTCCTGCTATGGAGGGTGTGTCCACCTGGTTTTACCGGCTCTTTTCATGCCACCAATCAGCATACTGAAAAGGTTGCTGGTTGCTGGTCAGGAGTTTGATCATATGCATTGCAGAGATAAAGAAAGAGATGTGAATTTGATCTCTAGTCTGATTAAATGTTGCTAGATGTTTTTTTATCTTCAATTGTTTTAATTGGCTGCCTAATGCTGAAAAACTGTGAGCTTTGGTCAGTTTTGTGTGATAGGTATTACGTTTAAAAGATTTGCAATAAGTCCGCTATGTTTCATTTTCACTGAGTTACAAAGTATTTGCTGATGTTATATCAGGTTAGGTATATTGTTCTTTGAGTCAGAACTTCAATGGTTATCAATCATAGTAGTCATTTATCAACTGAATTAAAATTATTTTCATGTTGCAGGTGAGACTTCATGGCCTGATGATGTGCAGCTCTTCCAACCATATGAAGGTATGGCATAGTTATGCTGCTGTGTCATTTTTGTTCACTGATTTCAGTGTTTGATATGGTGAACTCTATAATAATAGTAATAGTAGCCACAAGAGTGTTTATGTATGCAGGAGTTCACTCAGTTAACTTGAAGAAAGAATGTAGAACAGCATTGGATGGCCACTGATTTTTTACCAAGCCATTCAGCTTGAGCCAAAGCTGGCAGCTGTAGTACTATGTTCACCATTGGCAATGGACATTTCTTGCTACTTAGCACAGAGGATAGAATACTCAGTCAACCCAGTGCAAACACCCATCCAGGTATGCCTGGCATATAGAAACAAAGTTGATGGAACATAATACAATACTACTAAACCATGTCACCAACAACTTTCTTTGTAATGTTGATGGTGTATTGATGATGTAATTGAATTTATGTGCTTGTTGAGTGTTGACTGTCTGTGTCAAACAGTTGGTCAGATACTGATGACTGACTTTGCAAGTTGCTTAAGTGTGAAGACGTATCTTAACATGCTGGGACTGAAGTTTCAGACTGAATTGAGGCAAAATGCTGAATACATGTCTCCATCAGGTCTGTTCTTAATTCACTATTTTACACTTAGCTTGATTTGTACTTGGAAATTTAACAGACTTGAAGTCTGAAAAAGTTGCAGTTAATTGAGCTGTGTTTTTTTTTGTTTTTTTTTCAACTGGCTATGTTTATCATGTAAGTTACATAGGATACAAGCTGAATTTTATCCAATTTTGTGTCAAATTTTGTTCTGCTGTGGCAAAAATTATTCACACTTGATTTGGAGTGGATGTGCTGCAGTACTAAGAGGATTTCTCAATAAGTCATATTATTTCAGTGTTAGTTAGCTTCACCAAAGAAAGAAGTTATTATGTGTGGTTGTTTGTCTGTTGAATTGGTCAAAAATGCACAAACCGGTTTTGACGGAATTTTGTGATGTGGCATAGCCCAAGGACCAAGTTAAATTTTAGATTCTGGTGTAGATTTGTAATGTGAGGTTGTGTGATCGCTATTTTTGTAATGCTGTGAATTAAATAGTGCTGATTGTGTTTAAGACTGTTGTATCTTGGTAGTATTTTATTCTGTGGTGTTTGGAATGTGTTTTGAAACTGTATATGGCTACAGGTAAAGTTCCGTTCATCAAAGTTGGTTCCCTGATTGTGTCGGAGTTTGAACCAATTGTCACTGTTGTGAATGCAAAGGTGTGCTGTAATTTGGAAACGTAATGTTATTTGTTGTTGACTCAGATAGGAGTTTGGGATGCAAGCAAGTTACTAGATCTGAGCTAATCATATATTTATCTTGGGCGGATAAAGCCAATATTCATAGGTTATTTTGTCACTTTTTGAGTATTTGAAATGTAGCCTAAATTCGGACATAAGGATTATTATGCCTAAATTATCTGCCATGTGAATGTGTATGTGTATTATGTAATATTAATATTTACCTCCACCAAGGAGGTTATGTTTTTGCCGGAGTTTGTTTGTCTGTCTGTCTGTCTGTCTGTCTGTGTGTTAGCAAGATAACTCAAAAAGTTATGGAAGGATCTTTATGAAATTTTCAGGGAATGTCGGGAATGGCAAAAACTACAAGTGATTCAATTTTGGGGATGATTTGGAAGGAATCCTGGATTCTGGATCACTTTGAAATTTTTGTTAACATTGCTTACAATGGGGCATAAGGGAAACTGCTGCCAAACTTAATATGGTGCTGCCACCTGGTGAACAACATGGCTTTGGCGGAGGTCTGCAGTCTTTGACTGCTTTTCTAGTCCTATATATTTCTGTCTTAGTTTGGAGTCATTTTCGATGAATATTTGAGATCTGAATCATTAAACAATGAAAGTTCGTATTTGCACAAAGCTGATTAGTGATTACTTACATTTGTAGTATTTGTTCTGTTGCACAATAGCTTCCATAAAATTTTTACTAGCAGTTGTTTTGCTGTTGTATCTGCAGGGCTACAGTCTGAGTAGTCATTTGACAGATGAGCAGAGAGCTGAAATGAAAGCTTACATCAGTCTTGTTGAGAATGTCTTTGTCAGCGCTGTGGTTTGAACTTACTCTAGTTCAGCTAGGAGAATGTTTTGCTTTGTAACTGTCAGTGTTACTGAAATTTGCGTACATTTATGTAATATATGATTTCAGACTTGTTTTTGATGGTTGTAGCGAGTTGCAATTGTCTCATTAGTCCGCCCGGAAGCGATAGCTTGCAGAGCGGACTTAAGTTTTAGCCCAGATGTTTTTTAAAAATTTTTTTGTCAACGCGAGATCTCTGAGATGCGTGAGCCGACTGGCATGAAATTTTGCACGGTGGTCGGTACTGGGCCCAGTTTTATAATGCCGGCCCAAAATTTTGGGGGGCCCACCCCCAAAAAATGTTAGGGTCCAAAAACATGCAAAATTTGGCCGGATTTCGAACGACTTTGAAGTTCGGCAGCGAATATCTCCGAAACGGATGAAGATATTCAAATTCTGATTTTTATTCCGTCTACCGCGATTCCTCCTGCGTTAGGCAAAACAAGTCCGGTGAAGTTTGGTCCAGTGACCTTGGAGATTTAGATGTGAAATCGTACCCACCGAAAGCGCATTTTTCGGAAAACCATATTTTGGCCACTAGGGGATGCTGCGCCCCCAAATTTTTACACGCGCTAAAGAATGACCAAGTCTTACTAGCGCACCCCCCACCGGGGGCGGGACCTCCCTAACAGCTTTTTTCAAAGGGGTGTTAAAAATTGGCTTAAAATGTAATAAATTAGCGCTTATAACTTCGGAGTTAGGGGGTGTAGTCTGACGATACTTTGGCGTTTGATGTGTCTCTATGTTATGGTGTTAACGCAAATACAAATTTTGGGGACACGCCTCCCTTAAAATTTGGGAGGGCAAAAAACGTTCAAAAATCGGTTCGATTTACGACAACTTTCGAGTGAGCGCAAATATCTCTGGAACCGATGAAGATAACGACATAATCTAAATGGCGTTGATGAGAGCGATCCTTTCGGCAGTGAATAAAAAAGATTTTGTGAAATTCCGTCCACTGCGAACCAAGTTATAAGTGCTAATGTTGACCTACCCTAAGTCGACAAAGCCCGTTCGGCGTATGCCAA
>Ga0209367_1002212_pt1 | contig 25412 bp, 13 predicted proteins | sample WorMetLIZISLAND2_FD_187412 | JGI IMG/M metagenome (GOLD analysis project Ga0209367, IMG submission 187412) | Marine gutless worms symbiont microbial communities from Max Planck institute for Marine Microbiology, Germany - Olavius geniculatus... ... | reverse complement strand
GCCAGCGATGAGTTTGGCTTACGCATACCAGGCGTAGAAGCAACTTCAGGCCTGACTGGGCTTGTGGTGTGATGTACACCGGGAGTCACTATGCGGGGAGATGGCACGTGGTTTACGATGCCATCTTGCTGCACGGCCATGGGCGCTCGACCCCCTGGTCGAATGGGTGCCGCTGATGTGGCTACCGGCCTAACTGCCGAACCCTGCGGACTGATAACCATCTGTGGTTTGTTGGGTGGGACAGGCGGTGGTACTCCACGGCCAGACGGGAGGGGTTTACGAGGGGCATTCACGTTTGACGGTGACACCACTTGGTGCACCGACACACCGACGCCGGCCGTACTGATCCTTGGATCAGACGGCGGCGCACTGGAACTAACGTCATGCAGCATCGGCGACTTTTTAACACCTGCCGTGGTGCTCGGCGACGCCCCTGTCCTGAACAGCAACGTAGCGTCCATCTCCGGAGATAACTTCGGCACAGAAACTGCAACTGGTGTCCGCCGAAGATCCGACGAATTTGATGGAGTGGGAGAGACGGTTCGTTCCGAGATGTAGACATGCGGGTGTGATGCCGTTGGGCGAGAAACTGAAAGGCCGCGCAGTCGTTCAATCTCAGTCCGCAGTTCACGGTTCTGTGCCTCGGCCCGGGTGAGGCGAGCGCGCAGTTGCTCACGCTCAAAGTCGGCTTCGACGTGCCGTTCTTCATTCGACGCCTCGGTGCGGTGTGCCTCTTCGATAGCACCCTCTAGCTCGGTGCAGCGAGCACGGGCCTCGACGAGGGACTGCACAAGGCGTGTTCGACCACGGATCAACATCAGTGCAACCTGCTTGTGTTTGGCCGACGCAGCGCGATCTTCATCACGGACTGTTGATGCCCGCTTCAGCTCACGTTCTAGCTTCTTGTTCTGCGACTTCTCAAACTCCAACTGGACACAGCATTTCACAGAACTAATCAGCTGCAATTCCATGGGACAGAACACATGACGTACAGCATACAGCACAGACAAGCTTAACAGGACAATCAGTGATAATCCTTGGTGCACTTGCAGATTGCTAGCCGACACAGATACACGCCTGAGCAATCTAGAACCAACACATCCAGGCAGAAATCAGCATGAATATAGTGTGTATATAATAACGTATATCTATAATGTATAAAAAAGCAGATATCATTGCATACATGATGACAACTGTCCAGGTCAAATGAAATTCCATGACTTCTGTTAAAACAGGCAACTATTTATCAACATACTGTTTAACACTATGATCAACAGTTGTTGCACACGTCAATTAAAAACAAGCCAAGTAGTGCCGTGCTTTCAGGATTCATCACTTAATGAACTGCAGATCTGCCACTTTATTCTGTACCAGCTGCAGAATGACATGTCAAATGCAGTCGTAGCAAGCAAATTTTTCCCCAAAAAAATTTTCCTGAATATATTAAAATCTCTGACTTCTTCAGGTTTTCCAGGTGAGTGGTTAACCTGTGCATCAGCACTATCAAGGAAGTAGTTGGGCAATACAAATGACATTCTACCTGTGTTTAACAACTGGAAAAGTGTGGCCACAACGACTGAAGTGCACAAGAAAAGCCCACCCAGCTAACACAAAGGGGAATATGCGACAGCTAAGCATGTGTGAAGGCCCGGAGCGAACGAAATCTAATCTCACATAGATGTTTCATTTAGACTCGACGGCGAATGACGCCTAGTGCCATATCCAGTGCATGAATTTTAGTATTGGTGCAGGTTTGAAAGTTCAGCAAAACAAAATCAGCCGCCAGAGAGCGCCAGACGACCGGCGGCTAAATATCTATAGTGTTTTACTTGTACTCACCAGAGGGTGTGGCATGTCTCGCTCAGCCAACACCATATCAAAATTATGGAAAAGCTTTACGGTTCCTGAAACTAGAGTCTTCCAGGCAGCAACGGCTAAGATTCGGTGGTCCTAGCTTGCACCGTTTTTGACCGATCCACCCATGTGACAATAACAAAGAATGTTTAATTGTTGTATTCAAATACTGACTGATTCAGTCCTGTAAAGAATTTCTTTTGGAACATTTTGTTGAAAACGACATGCCTTTATGACTTACGGTTGCAAAATTATGGTGTCATTAACTTTGTGCCATTTTTTGGACCACTCTGTATTTATGGTCAAAACAGCGACAATAACAGTAAACTGTAAAATACTATACACACATGCATAGTATCAAAGGCATAGCGATGGGAGAGTATATCAGTATATGTACTCCAAAATCAGGCCAAACAAACCTTTACATGTAGTACCGATACCAATGATGTCAGAATTGTCACTAAACCTACATACCCCCGAAATCAGGCCAAGTAAATTCAACAAAACAAATGTCCAGCTACACTCATAATACGACACAGTACGTATGCAATGTGCAGGAATCATAACATGATATTATATATTTTAATGAAACAATGAATAAGTTAAACAACCTACCTCCTGCTTTAAACGTTCTCGGTCTTTCTCCAGCATATACGTAACATTGTCACCCTGCTCCATGTCTCGAGCATGCTTTGTCTTCTCTTCCTCCAACTCCACACAGACCTGTCCACATTGTCAATCAGCTTTCAACACTATGGCTGCGTTCACAAAATTGCACTGGGTAATCTGGATTATGACCCAGCCGTTCACAAACTAATAACCGAAACTGGGTTGACAGTTTAAGAACGCTCGGTTCTCTACCCGGATCGCTAACCGAACGACCCCACAAACTAGTAGAATCGTCTAGTTATAGATGACATCATCGTTTGTTGACGATGATGAGGCTGATTATTTTCACAAATTGTTTGCTGAATCTTGTCTGACATTACTTTTATTATTAACTGCAATTTTCGTGATGTTTACGCACACAGAAAATATATCACATTACTGTACACAACTGTATGCTGCACGCAACTGCCACACCCACCGATTTAACTGATCGTTCTTAAACCGCATAAAACCTGACTTAGTGAGTGAGTAGGATTTTACGTCCCACCCGACACAGTATAGGTCATTTTGGGGACAGCCTTTTCAGGCGGAATGCACACAAACACATAATAACGAAACAGTAAGTTTCACCTTTACAGAAACACCAAACACAAAATACAAAAAAAAACAAGCTAAACATAAAATTGTAAGAACTCCATTATATGCATGCATATGTAATTAACATAATGGTAGTTCTAATAATCTTCCCTGTTATCCCCAAACAGACATCAATGTGATAATGCTGTCTATTGAAGGACAGAGAGCAAAAATCCGACTTACCCAGCATAACTGATGCCAGTTATATGGGTTAAGTTTATGAACAAGACCTATGTGCATTGTGCAACAGATGTACACTGTGTCCTATAAAAACAGACACCAGCTAAATTTTCAAAGAACTCCAACAATCCTGATTCAAAGTTACCGTATAGACAAAACTTAATAGTGTTTGTTACCTTCTAAAAAATATACACGGTGAATGTCAAAATACAACTTAAAGAGTGCACAGCAAGAAATAGGACTCAGTATGCATGTAATATTTTACCTATTAAATGACTAGTCTTGTTATCTGTATCAACTAACACTCAAATGTTTGAAATCCCAAAATTCCGGCACTGAGACACCGCCAATCCCAAGATGCAGGTTTAGCGAAAAAGACCGGAATACCGGGATTGCAGTCAAGGTTTACTTACTCTATTACTTAGTACTTACATACAGCCGGCTGTCAGTGAAAGCAAAGAAGTGTACCTTGTGGAAACGCTTGTCGACTGCACCAAGCTGTTCTCTCATCTGTTGTTGGGCCCGATGCTGCGTAGTGATGAGGTTGTCCAGCTGCGTCAGCTGGTCATCATACATTGCCTTTACTGCAGACTCATCGAATGTTGAGTCAGCATTCAGCTCCGAGTCACGTTGCAATGCATGTAGTGGGTCACCAAGACCACCAAACCGACCGTACTTTGCTTCGTACAGGAAATGCTTCGCCTTTTCAGCCTATCAGACATGACATTATTTCGCAGTCTTACACTGCACTATTATTACTAAATTCAAAATAACCTAAGCAAATAGACATTAATAAGAATCTACGGGTTATAAGGGTGAAACGTAGTGTGGCTGAGTGCGACAGTAGTATGTCCGATAACTGTAGACCATGGGTCAACCGTGGGTCCAACTCTTTGCCGACAAGGGCAACAGATGGCCGCAATGCCGCATTGTGTGCTGTGTTATCATTAGCTCACGCCAATCAGCTGCCACTTCCGAGATTGTAAAGCGCTTTTGGTTACAAGTCTGTCTCATGTAAGAAGCATTATAGGATAGCAAGCACTGGATTTTTACCTTTCTTACTATGATCTAAAACTCAGAATTGTAAATTTTCACAACTAAGCATACAACATTTAACTGGTCATGGTTCCATATTTTTGACTGATTTTCACCAACTCATTTCACTTCTTGTCTTTCATTGACCAGCAAAGTTAATGGTTATAAACTGACCAGATGATTCCATATTCTCAGTTACCAGATAGCAAATATTATCACACTCCCAGTAACATGCAAACAATTCACATGACTAATGCATTATGCATATTTATTATGAGATCGCTCTCAAAATTCAAACAACCAATAAGCAAATATGCTTTCAATAAAACTATTCATATCAGACACAGTAAAAAGTAAAATTGCTAAACATTGGAGCTGTCGAAGCGTTAATTTTTTAATGCATTAATTAACGTGTTATTAGTGCACGCAGGTCCATCGAGAGAGTAAGTTACTCCAGGCCCAGCGACGTTTGAGGGGCCAGTGTAGAATATAGAAAGTTAGGAACACATTTTAAAACATATTATTAACAATAACTGACGTCATAGCTAACATAAAAATCTATTAGCCTGTCTTCAGAATAATTATTTATTTACAGTAGTAATTGAATAGCAACTACAGTCTAATTACTTGAATTCAATCGATTGTCAAATAACCGCAGTTTAACGAAATACTGGAACTTTTGTTTCACAGAATTTAGCAAATTAACATAAATTTACGTACGAGTGTTAATTTTTTTAATGCACATTATTTTTTTTAAACGTATTAATTAATGCGTTAATTTGACAGCTCTACTAAACGTATACTACAACAACCATCAAAAACAAACAATATCATCACTACTGGCTGGTGGTTACAAATATGTGCAATTTCAGCGTTTCTGAGACCCAGCCCATCACACACGAAAACCAGTTTCAGTAATTACCTTTAATGTAGCAATGACCACATCTCTGGCCTGCAACTCTCCTTCTAGATAACTCAGCAGCTGCAGCATGTCAGCCTTGTTCAGATCCATCTTTGGATGTCGCTTGAACACACAGTAACAGAAACTAAGCAAGTCACAATGTGATGAGTGACAGAACTAGTAGCATTCCAAGACTCCCAACAGTGCAAACCTTTATACTCAACCTACTATATCATATTGTGTCATTATTCAGTGTTGAGCTGCAACAGAGTTGAGAATTCAGGTTCAGGACAAATACCACTGGCATTACAATGCTGCCATTCAGCAAAATAATACCACTAGAAGTGCAGCTATTCAGTGAAATATGAATTACGGTGGTGACACTGAATTATTGCTCATGGCGTAACCTCCACCCAGCAGCTGAATAGCAATATCAACCCCTACACTGCACAGAAAGCTGGACATAGGCAGCCACTATTTGCAGCAGAAACAGCGGCAGAAAGGGCAAGGAGACAGTTGCAAATCCTAAATTTTTGGCTGTCAAAAATTTTTTTCAAAAAATCTTTTTCTTGTCAATAAATTGCTGTCCAAAGATTAGATGCAAAACCCCCTTCTTGGGGAAATTTGGAGGCAAAATTGAAATTCTGAGCACCCATAATCACCTGTCAGAAATTTGCAACTGTATGTATCTTGAAATAGTGTTGGAAAATGTCAGTGTCTGCCAGAACATTGCAACCTCCTGTCCCACCTACTTTTTAAACCCATGTCACTGCTGAATTGCAGAATGCAGCCTTAGCCACAACTAGCACTATGTGAAGTGTTAATGAGTGATGATGATGTTGAATCAGTAGCAGTGCGGCAGGCTGCAGCGGACAATTGTCACTCCCTAAAATTTCTTCTTAATGAAAAGACTTTGGCACTGGACATGCTTTGACTTTAAGGGAACTTTAGGTCAACTCAAATTCTGAACATCCAATTCTCTTCACCGTAAACTGGCAAGAGCGCTGTCTGTGGAATAACTGATGCCCAACTTCTTTCCCCTCCAACTTTTTTAACCCACAAAGATGCCATGTCAGGGGCAATATCTAATCTGCAGCTGGCCAGCCAGCTGTGGCGAAGCCTGGTGATTGGATGGGTGATTGACTATTTTGCAGCAGGGCTGCATTTTCCATGTCCACTTTTTGTCGAGGTCCAATGGTGCATTTATTCGTCAAATATTATCTGATTCCCAATTTTTTTTCACTGCAGCATTTTGTGGAAAATTTGTAGTAATGTGACTATTAGATATAGGTCTACCACCCCCACTTCATTTTAACTGCTACCATTAATAGTAAGCCAAAATGAATGTTCCAATAATTTGACTATTGTTCTTCTTCTTCTTCTTGAGGATACGTGCTAACTTCAGTATGTTGAAGGCTCCGGCACGGTATGATAGACACGTGATGGTTGACCGGTGCAGACGTATGATAAAAAAGTGTGCTTTTGGCCAAAGTCCAGTCTAACAGGAAAGACAGACAAGAAGCCCAGCTGTCACTAGGCGGGCCTATCTGAAAGCCAGCATGTGACTTCCAGTCTCAGAAAGAGATTTCCCATGACTGAGTAAACGCTAAAATCAATGACAGAATATGATATGTGTTAATTCGGTGCACACAGCCGATTATATAGCTGCAGGCGGCAACTTTATGTTCAAATTTGCAGCCAAACTGCTGGTACTATATTGACAGCCCATAAGAACTCCTTATCACAATATCCAATCATTCCAATGGTACCATCACCTACGATGTACGGTTTAGCCGCAATACATGCGTTACAGACAGACAAACAGACGACACATCGACGACAGACCATACAAACAAACGTGCCCGGCTGCATTTTAGTAGACAATGGCTGGCTGCATTGTAGTCTGCATTCTGCGAATTTGCAGCTGCGGCACGGTTGCAGAAACGGCCGCACGGCTGCAGAATAGTATACAACCATGACAGGTGCGAACAGCTGCAAAAGACTCATTAAATACTTGCCAGAAACCTATATATTACAATATTAGAGCTGTGGTAAAGTTTTGTACACCTGAGTGCAATCTCTTGTGCCATATCTGTCCCGTGATGTCCCCTCTATCCCATCGCGTTTTATTCAGATGATGGTAAAAGGCGAGTGTGTGAATATGCGGATGTGGCAACAGGTAAAAGATGGATGTCGATGCGGATAATATCCGCCTTTTACCCATCGTACTCTGCCATGCTTCTGGACCAATAAGCAGTGTATAACCGTGTATTAATTTGGAGCCTTTGGGCGCAGGACGTTTGGGCACCATGCTGTGTGACAGGCACCATGGCACGTAATTGAAATTACAGTACTCTGCATTTCGTTTAAGTTAAAATTGTAAGTTGTCAAAATAAGTAAGTTGGTAAATCTGAGTTTACAATAGTAACTTCCTGCTGCACTTTGTAGTCATCATCGTCATCACTCATTGTCGTTCGTCGTCGTGTGACATCACTGTAGGCCTACGTGCATCGTCGTCGTGCATTGACGTGCGGCGTTGTATGTTGTCGTGCATCGTCGTCATAGGTCGTCATCATCATACGGTATATTGTTTTCATGCGTTGTTGTCACGCGTTGCTTCGTCGTGTCGCACTTCTTTGTGCGTTAGGCCTATTGCGCGTTGTCGTTGTCAAGTGGCAAAACAGACCATTGTTTTCTGAGTAAATGCCTAGACAAATTCGCGACAGATCAGGAATTAGGCTATTATCTAGGCCTATGCAGAGTGTGAACTGTAAAAAATTCACAGTGGCAGACTTCAAACGATTGCCACCTATAAAGCATCCGCTGAGCAGTTAACTACGGTGCAAATGATTAAAAAACTCAACTTTATGACTAATAATGTACGTGACAACTGCTTACCCACACATCCGCACTTAGCATCCGCAGATTTTATCCGCCTTTTACCCACTGCCACATCCGCTTATTACCCATAGCCGTTTTAGTCAGACCTTACTGAACGCATTCTGACAATATACCTCATTCCATCAGTGACTGACAACAAAATATCGCTATTAACTAGTTCAACATGCTAACACAAGTAACATCCAAGGTCGGATACCTTCAGCGTACATGACGACAGATGATCGATAGGTTCGTATGATGAACCAGGCCCACCAGATGATCCAGATGCAGAGGCCATGTCGCCTTCCACCGATTTTCACATTTACCACCTATTCATCATTCTAAACAGGTAACAGTCCGGCTGAGCAGAAATGGAAATTTGATCTCAATCGAGTCAACACAACCGATTGTCTGGCGTAAAGAAAAAAATCCATTCAGTAACTAGCCGTCTGTATGTCAACAACACGTTCACAGACAGCCTCTGCCGCTACGCTCATCAATATCACGACTTTCACAGGATCGAAATATCTGCACCTGTCTACTGGTATTCTGTGTGAAGTGAAGTAATCACAAACGAGAGCAGTCGCCTTTAGTTTTATACGGAAATCAATTACAGCCTACTCTCTCATTATCATCACCAAACATGGCAGCGCACTGACCGATCACGTGACCATAGAGACTGTCGTAAAAATGGAAGAGTGTGTACTACTTAAAATACAAATACGATTCGTTCGATACCATAACATTCGATTACGTTTGCATTTTGCACTCGACTCATAACTTTCAGTTTAATATTCCGCATGGAACTAATCATAAACAAAACTAAAATGAGACTTTCAAGTTGCGCCACTTTTTGGCTGACGGTAAAGGTCGAGTTTACGCTGCAGGCGTGCTGTCATGCAATTGCATACAGGTATATGTTAAAATTAAAAACATTAATTTGCAAATAAAAAAACATAAAACATTTTTTTCACTTTTGGGGTCGTCCATAAATGACGTCACGCGCCGAGGGAAAAAGGGGCTTCACGGAAACACGTAGTTAACCTTAGTTATTAGGATAGTAAGCGATGGCTTTTGCCTGTGCTTACTTAGGCCACCAGTAGGCCCTAATTCTGGTGGCTTCGGCGAATTCGGTGAAAAAAAAATCGATGTGTGACGTAGGGTCGAGAGAAGGGGGCGGGTGAAAAGTTGCGTGACGTCACACACGTCACATCTGCGACAAGGCCTGGTCAGAACACTATAGTTTCACGTGAAATTTGCACGTAGGCCTATGTTGGTTACCGTACACAATTGTCACAACAGAGATCATTTCTATAGGCCTATATCAGGACTTTGATATAGGTCTACTATGCTCACTGTTGCAACTGTGTCAAATACAAAAAAAATGCGTTGTGTTTGAAACTCACATAGATCTGTATGCTGCACTACAGACTGCATGTAGGCCTATAAGAAAAAAGGGTAAAAGTTTGTGACGTCATATTTGAGGGGTCCAGAGCAGCGTGACGAAACGTGACAAAAGGAGAGGAGAGAGAAGTTATTTTTCCCTAAAACTTCGCCATTTATGGACGACACCTTTTAAAAAAGAAATCTGAGCTAAAGCTCATGAGACGCACGAGAGCCTATGGCAGTTCCTGTTCGCTGGTAATCTTGGTCTATCTTCATCCATTTCATCGAAATTCACTCTTTTGCAGCCAAAAATCGCCAAAAAATCGCATAATATCAATATTTTTAAGGTTCAAGGTCATTCAAGGTCATAGGTTAACATTCCTACGAAGGTCGTCGCCAAAGCGTGTTATGATAAGCAGCATGTCTCTGCCTATCTGCAACCATTTTCACGCTAGACAAGTCAACAGCGGATGAATAACCACTTTTTAAAGGGGTACCCTTCTTTGACACACGCGTGCGCAGGCCTTCTTAATCTAATCTTTATCTTTTAACCATGATCTAAAGGGTCCGGACTTGGACTGCTATGGCATTTGCATCGAATGTAGATTCAATGCTAAAAATTTTCAATAGCAGGTTGTCTTGGTCTATCTTCAGCCATTTCGGCGCAGTTCACTCTTGAAATGCGTGTCGCAGCTTAAAATCGCGAAAAATTCACTAAAACCATGGGGGCGTCTACACCATATAAACGTTGGAGCAAATGCTCCATGAAAAAATAACGGGGAAGATTTTTTAGAAAGTTAGGCGGAAATTAAATATTATAATTCTGCATTTTTTGATATAATGCATGTTACATCAGAAATGCAGAATTATAATACTCAACTTCCCCCGACTAATTTGCCCACAAAACCATCCCCCTTAAAGTGTTTTGCATGTATATTCTATATCATTAATGAAGAATTATAATTTTCAATTCCCCTAATTTCCCAAAACCCTTCCCTCACAGACAGTTTATTTTTGTGAAATTAGGGGTTAAGTGTACATGCAATATAGGCTACCAGAAATGCAGAATTATAATATTAAACTTTCCTCCAATTTTTCAAAAACTTTCCCTCTGGAAGGTTTTGCATGCGTGGAATATATCAGAAATGCAGACATATAGTATTTAACTCCCTCCTTAATTTCCCCCCCCCAAAAAAAAACCTTTCCTCTATAAAGTTTTTTTTTGGAAATTAGGGGGGTTGAATATTATAATTATTATAATTTTGCATTTCTGATATACTGCACGTATATGCAATATATCAGAAATGCAGAAAATGATAATATTCAACTTCCTCTAATCTCTCAAAACCTACCCCCCTGGGAACTGTCTCGAACCTTAAAGGCTCAAACGGTTGTCTGGACTTAGTGATATAGAACTGATATCGTGATATTTTTGCAACCAGATGCAAGTGATCAGAATATCAGAAGTGATAAAACAATTTACTTGTGACCAATTGCAGCTTGTTGCAAGTGTGTCTGAATGCTAAAAGAACAGCATTGCGTGTCAGACTGTCAGTAACACACCAGTTTCAGTAATGTTGATGTCATAGTGATAGGCTTCATCGTAGAACTATAAGGCATACAGTGTGTACACTGTGTCCGAAAAAAGTTTTAAAAAGTGTCGCATGAGCAAATAAAACAACAAGGTTTAGTGGGAAAATATTAACAATAAAGCAGCTCGGTAAACTTTGATAATGTATATATCAAGTTCAAAATAGCAAAACATTTTTTTCAACGACAGTCGATTACTCTATTATTACGCTTACGCCTAATACACGTAGCCTACGTTTGCATAGGCCTATACTATAAACCGACAGAAACAGTAGACACAAAATGAAGTAGCGGCAATCAGTTCAATGATGCTCCGCACACATTCAACTGCACAGTCGACAAATTCCTATAACACGACATTGTCTTCTCCTACTATACGGACAGAACACTATCAAAGAGGCTACAGCGCAACAGAAGGCACACGATACGTACAACCAATTTGCTGGAAATGTGGTCACGCCTGACGAGATGAACAAAGACAAAACAGCCAATTCATAGGTTTAATTACTCATATTGTGACTTATTTCGGTTCATACAGTAGTCTAAAAGTGCGTTCAAAGCGACAGAAATAAAGTGAACTGAAATGAAATGAAAGCCGCGCGCTGCAGCTGTCGTTTTAACTAGTTTCCTTTCATTTGTGTTTATACGCTTCTTACGACTTCAGTTCGTGTTTGTAGGCGTCGTGGCCACCTAACATTGTTTTGCGGAAGCCACACTTTATTATCCTTAGCCAAACACATGGCCCGTGTCTTACAAAAGGATCGTACAGAGCGAACAAAATGACCTAAACTGAAATTAAATTAACCGAAATAACAGAACTGTAGCATTTCATTTCAGTTCACTGCATTTATGTCGCTTTAAACACATCTTAAAACGCGCATCAGCTGCTATAGGAAGCGCATTGATACTTGAAGTCAAATTGACGAAGGCAAGCCCAGAAAGCATTAGGCCTATATATCAATCACTAACGTCAAATAACGTCAGAGCAAGCCAGCAATATTACGAAACTAAAACGTGACATGACAATCATTATGTTGACATACCTGAGTCATGCTGCTAACGACACGTACAGTCGTGCTACTCATCAGATGACCACATAAATAAATAATAATTACCAATAACAACGTTACTAGCGACTGAAATTAAATTAAATTCAACCGAGAGGAAGTGACGGCGATCACAAAATAGCGCGGTGGGACGACAACGTGTAAGCAGTTCAGAAATACAACGTTTTACTCAATCAACAAGTTTTATTAACACTAAGTACCAGTCTGCATTTATAGGCCGTGATAAAAAATAACTGATCCAACAAACAAAGCAGAGGACTATCTAGCACTGTCCTAAGCGTTGAATGAAAGGTAGTCCCGGCATCCGGAGCCGATTCTCGTTACATAGCAGTCACTCAGCCACAGCTACAAGCAAAATTAGTGGTTTAATCTGCTCATAAGCTCGGTGTGTATAGACTATCGTACGTTTCGCCAGTAGGCTACGCGATAATTGGGCATCTTTGCTTAGCCAATACCAACGTATACAGCTTGATACAGCGGCATGTATGTTTGTCTGAGCATACAACTCGAGTAGCAGAAGAATATGGAGAGGAGTATAACCCCCCTCGGAAGTCTAATACTCTGACCATTACACCGCCAAGCCATTACAAGTTGCCGGTTTCGGTGCGCTGTGAGGAATTACTCTCGCAGGTTAATCTACCGTGTCCGGTAAAAAATAAACCCCCTAAAATTTTACAATAGAAATGTCAAATCTAAACAAATTTGAATAAAATTTTGTACGCTTAATCCCCAACAAATTGCTGAAGCGACCGCCAAATTTTGTTGAAAAATATTATTTCAGCAGAGTTGTTAATTGTTAAAGATCGATAACAAAATATCTCCGTTGCCAACATGGTGTTATGCAACCGCCGTTCGGAAGTGACGTTTGTTGACGCAATCAACATAAAGAATAACGTAAACGCTTACAAAATGGTGTTTACTGCAGAAGATCGTGTAATTCGTGTTTTAATTAAAATGTTGAGACAAGACAAAAAATATGATGTTAAAAAGTTTATCGCAGAATTTCCGAGCAAGCCGTGGACGCTGCCAGGATTAAACAAACTGTTGAGGAAGATCGACACAGACGTTTTGGGGTGACCTCACAAAAGCCGCTGTAACTATTGTTTGCGCTGACAGATTTAATTGAAATTTTGCACTTTGATTGGCAATAAACGGGTCATTATTGACGTAGAATTTGTTAAAATCCGATGTCGTTTGTTGAAGTTACGCAAATGTACAGAGTTTTACTTAAGTAACGCCACATTAATAACGGATATATTTTGCTATCGATATTTTACACTGTGTCTCAAAAAAACATCCCCGACATTTTCGACTGTAACTTGAAAAACAATTATCAGATTTTAATAATTTTTGGTACAAATATTCCTGACACAACTTGCCATCAAATGGCCGTTCAGTTTCCCACCTCACCCAATGTATGATTCTGCATTACCTAGAGAAAACAGATCAAGCGAAATATGCTTTAAAAGAAACAGAAAACCTGCAAAAAACATCCCAAACATTATCGATCGTACCTTGAATAAAGATTAGCAGATTTTAATAATATTTGGCAAAAATATTTCTGGCACAATTGGCTATTAAATAAATGTTTTTGTTTTCACCAAAACCAACGTCTGCTTTTGCACTACCTGGTGAAATCAGACCAGGCATAATACGTGTTAAAATGAATGGAAAAAATCAATAAATTTTATCTGTTTTAATATGTGGGCCCCAACAGCAGGTCTATTACAAGGTTTGACTGTCTTGCAACAGTGTGTCTACGAGATGGAGCTTAGGAATGTTTGTGAAGTCAAGAAGCGACTGGTACAGCCTGGATTGGTCTGGAGCAGAACATTATCGATACTGCTTCAAGTGAATGGAGAAAGCATCTCCTTGCCTGTGTTCGCATAGTGGGCCAACTCTTCAAGCAATTTTACTGTAGGTAGTTAAAAAATGTACAACTGAGTGAAATGTCAGCCACAGTGTCAGAAATGTAAACAAAATGTGTTTTTACGCTTTATGTTAATTAAGCAATCATATCGCATTGGATAAAAAGTGATATTTCGCTGGTTGTGCTTTTCCCAGGTAGTGCAGAAACAAACGTTGGGTGAGGTAAGAAACTGAATAGTCATTTGATGGCAAGCTGTGTCAGAAATATTTGTACCAAAAATTATCAAAATCTGTTTATTGGTTTTCAAGTTACAGTCAAAAATGTCGGGATGTTTTTTGAGACACAGTGTACAATCAATAACTACGTTAAGGAATGATATTTTTCAACGAAATTTGGTGTTCGCTTCTGCAGTTTACTGGATATTAAGTGTACAAAATTTCATTAAAATTCGTTTCGATTTGACAATTCTATTTTACAATGTCTAGGGGTTTACTTTTTTTACCGGACACAGTGTATGTAGTCTAGGCGTTTATTATTAATACGCGGAGAGCTGCCGACAAAATATAGGGGGCCTAGGCTATGGATATGTTTGGTAAGAGTGTAATATATACGCACATCTGAAAATAGCCACCAGAGTAAAAGGATATGTCAGCATTACCACTTAACAGATTGAACAATAGCAAACCTCCACCAAGTCGCTAATAAGTTGAAATAACTAGGGTACTGAGTACAGACGAGTGGCGTAAACGCACACAATAAAAATGCACTGGCAATGCATTAAAAATGAAAAAAAATCGTCTGCCCAAATTCAAATACACATCATCCCGAAATCTATTCAACTGGCCCCTTCCAAAACTTCAGAAAAAAATTATCCTGAACCTTTCCAAGTAATCCTCTCGATAGGCTAAACAAACCGACCGACTAATAGTTCCAACTGAAAATCAAACGGAGCAGTAATAACTTCTTTGGTGGAAGTGTAATTGTTATTCTCACCTACAGCAAAGCTAACATTCATGGCAGTATAAGAGAGGAGTGTTTATGCAGAACGACTGAAATCCAAAGAGTACACCAGGCCATTTTCATTTCGTAGAATTAGTGTTTTAAAGTTTGTCGCCAAAAACAACTAATATATCGCAGATAAAAATTAAAACATCCCGAGAGCACAAATTAAACCGAATCCCTGTCCATTTGATAACAAACTTTACTAGATCAATTCAACCAAATGGAGCTAAAAGGCAACCGAAAGCACGCGGTCACTATGGCGACCTGGTTTAATTTACGGACCTCGCGGAATTGGCAGTGACGTATCTGAGTATGCAGGTATACAATGTATACAATACACGCATATAAATAAGTAGCAGCAGCAGCAGCAGCAGCTACAATCAATCGTGAAAAATTACTGGCAGTGCACGGGGTAACACGTAAAGTAATTGGGAACTATTAATGGCAGTGCAGACGACGAAAGCAGTGAACGCACCAAACGCCCACGCTACGATATACGATCGTGAAAACACAGCTACTTATAACCGATGAATGCCCTTCTGTCTGGACTGTGTACAACGTACATATTTATCAGAAATATCCATAAAAAACCGCGCAGAAAACTAGGCTATAGTGAACAGTGTTGCTAGCGAGACTGCAAGAAAAGTTTGAGAAAAATGTTCAAAATTATAATGCAATACTCAGCACAATGTAAGACCAGTTTCGATAATCTGCATTAGACACGAGTAGCCAATGTTGGCATTCGTGCGCCTAACGTTCTAATACGCAAATAGTGTTGAGAACTAGACGACGAGTTCAACGGATTTGAAAATTAATAAACCAACTCACCTACCTAGTGTGAGGGGAACTGTTATCGTGCATATTTAAACAGTGTTGCATAAAACAGTGCCGCGATATATTAAAATATAGCAGGTAATGTCTTGTTACTAAAATCTGGTCCAGCGATTAAAAGTGCAAAAACGTTGAGTTTTTCGGACAAAACACAGACATGCAAACGCGCTATGCAACTTATTCATTCAAACTACAAATAACATGGCATGTTACTGATAGCATTGTTTTATTATTGAGTGAGATCAGAAGCGCAAAAAAAACTACGTACCATAACTACAACCTGCATATCAAAACTAAAAACAGAAAAACGCACAATGTAAAAAAACTACACTGTCTCAAAAAGACTTTGCTTTGACTTCACTCATAAATTTGTTATGCGTCGACCGATAGCATACTTATGCCGACAAACGCTCAATAAATTTGCAAAAGGATAACGTGTAACTAACACACACCCTATTAGTTTTACAAAATCTTTATGACAATTTTAGTTTTTTTTACATTGCTGCTTGTTAACTTTTACTCAAACTACACAATTTTTGTAATAGGCCTGATCATAAATGACGATCATTTCTTACGAGTTCTCCTGTGTTAGCCGACGTCGAGAATTTGCTTAAAAGTCGAGCTATAATGCTAATGACGCACCACTGTTACAATGTGCTAACCGTGCATAAAATTCGGTAGCATTTGTTGACTCGCGAGACATCACGATTAGCTGATCTGGACCTGTGGCCATTTAACAGAACGACATTTTAAAACTAATACAGCAGCAAAAACATGACAGAAGTTTTAGTCCATTTTTTATGAGACACTACCTTTGTTGCAGATTTTCTGCAGCACACTTATGCTAAAAGTATCAAAATCAGTAAGGCCCTTTTCGAGACACATTATACATACTAACTGCGAAGACGCTATTGTCGCTGTGGCAGTGCTAGCATAAAACTTTTCACACTAACAACATTAGTGTCCATTGGTGTACAAGGTGGGCCAAAAAAGTAAGCTGTTGCACTCTGTCCATATCTTCGCTAAATATTGATCAATTTTTGCAATTTTTTTCACCAGTGGACTGTGTAAGAAATTTGCTACTCAGTGGCATGCGCACCACATTTACTATGTCGCTACACAATTTTGTAAAATATAAATATCCAAAAACATACAATAAGATGGACAAAAGATCTAATGGTAAATTTGTTAAGTATTTAACTTAAATGTCAAAATATGAGTTATAGTAAGTCACTGTAAGTGTCAAAAAACATTGGGCGATATGTTAAAACATTTTTTTCAAATGATTTTAACAATTTTACTGTGCAGTAATTTTTAATGTACATTAATGCTGGTTGATGGCTGCAATCTTGCTCAGTTAACTGCATGAGCATACAGAGAAATGTATTTCAACTGTGCGACCCTACAAGCTGTGCACTTTTTTGAAACATAAAAACTTACTTCGTAGCTACATCTATACCTTTTTGACACTCATTATTATAACTTATATTTAACTTTTTACTTAAATACTTTAACAATTTACCACTCGACCTTATTGCCATCTGTAGATATTGTACGTTTTTGGATATTTATATTTTATAAGGTAGTGTAGGGACATAATATGTGTGATGTGCATGACGCTGAGTAGCAAATTTCTTCCAAAGTCTACAGGTAAAAAATGTGAAAATTGGTCAATATTTAGCGAAGATATGGAAAAAGTACAATAGCTAACTTTTTTGGCCCACCCTGTATACCTTCGTCAACATTCAGATATAATCGTATTTACGGTCAGTTGGACCAGTATCCAAAGGCGTCGTGAGTTAAAAATTAAACTGCGCAGAAAGTTGCAATTTTCCAAAAGACAGTGCAGGTCTCCAACACAGCAGGCTCAGGCTGCCTTAAATTTTAATTTTGCCGCTTAATTTTTTTCAAAATAAGGGTTTTTAGCTCGAAATTTTGCATTTTTCAATAAATACTTTCAGATAAAAACAAAAATTCCAACAATTTTTCGCCAGCCAAAAATTTAGGGTGGGCAATTGCTCCCACCTCTTCCCTTCGTGCCACGACGCCACCGCGAATATATTGATCATATTATTTTTCAGACATCGCACATCACGTCGCAGTATCATCATGCATAAGCCTACTGAGCAAAACTCTTACTAACCTACACTAATGCGCACGAAGGCCTACTACCTGGATTACAGATAATTCATCCCATACTTACGCTACGCACAGTGCTTAAATTGAGGGGAAACCCGTGGAAACGTTGCCCCACCACTTTTTCTCAAGGGGGGACGCCCTCTCCTTAGAACTCTCTCCCTCAACACCTTTTGACGTTTCGATCTCGGCGCCTGCGGTGCCTCGCTTGCTTGTTATAGTTCCTCCGCTTTTTCCACATTATGTAAGTACTGCGTACGCACTCTGATAGGCATTATCGCCATACGCAAGACACGCGTTTCACGAAAGCGTGAACGACGTACATGTAGCTTATTATACATTTATTTACACTGGTTAAATCTCGCTATTTAAAACGTTTAATAACTGTAACCCGTAACACTGGAGAAGACACGTCACACTTGAACGACATAGATGGGCCTAGACGACGCTATGACGCTTAAATCGCGTCAAAATGAACACACAGATCACTGTTCTACATTCAATAGCGACCACTACAGTCGAACGCAGCACACCGAACTCTACTACACTCTACTTTCCATGGATAAGCACCACGCACGACAGGAAAACATCATTAAATTATTAATTACGCTCATTCACACATCAAAACAAACATATATTTATGACATACAACCAGCAGACTGAGAATACGGTATTTAAACACTCACTACAAAATCGTTAATATGCAATGTCGCCTCTATTTGGTTCAGTATGTTGGCAACTTTCATGTTTTTTAGTAAAATTATTACAAAACAAAACGAACTGGATGACGCAAAAACTATTATGCAGCCTTCATAACAGGTCGCATAACGAATCTTGACCGTCCGTCTGTCCGTCTGTCCGTATATGGGTTTCTAACTGAGAAACAAAAAGGCGTAGAAAAAACCAACATTGGCGTGTAACCAGTGAGCCAATTCTCAGAACAAAAAGTCAAATGTCAGAGATAGGTTTGTACAATTGCTGATGGCCTAGTCTGCACTAGGCCGACTTACTTTTTCCAGTTTCAAGTATAGGCTGTTAAATGCCAGAACAAATGCTGTCGTTACGTCTGTTTGTCATTATATCAGTATAATCCATCTACATCAATCGCTTGCTGAGGCTTAAATATTCAAAAATGAGAGACACCTTAAATAACAATAACAAGACGGCGGTAGGCGACTTGGCTCGCGACTGATATATACAGCACCCGAGATGCGAACAGACAGACAGACACCGTCGCACGCAGACCGAGTTGGATACAAACACACTGTCTGACCATAAGAGTTGCTTATGGCAGTCGCGAGCCAATAACAACTATAACAACATCAGCAACAACAAGAAACCCGTTTTACAACCAAAAGAACTCAAAACAAATCAACCACAGATTTGCTTCAAAAGAAATCATTCACTCACTGTCGCTACTTTCACTCTGTCATTGCGAGGTGTGAGGTGCAACATTATTAATTTTTCGTATTTACTATTAAGCACTACATACTGTGTGCAATAAATCTACGCAGTTCTCAGATTTTCACCAGTTTATACCGTCTTTCGTTTAAGATTGAGACTTTCGCTTCATAATCGTTCATTTTCGCCACAGAGTCGATCTTGAAACATGACAAGAGTATCTCGATCTCTGACGCTGCTGAATCGTTAATATATCATCTTCAGCAACTTTCACCGATGTGAACAGTCAACTGCATCTTCAGTCTATAGCACTTCAACAACACAGAGAGGACGCGACCGCGAGAAGTGCTGTTCTGATGAACGCATTCTGTGCCATATTGAACCCGTCGCTGTTTGTCACACGTCCAACGCACAGGCAGTGGCAACGCCAACTCCCGCTTGCAGCGGCTCGGCTAAAAAGTTACAAATTATTATCAACATGTTGTTTAATTTAAACGGAAAAAAATATGCAGACCAAGTGCCGACAAATTGTGCGGCCGTGAGCCCTCTGACCTTCCATTCTTTAATCCGATAACTGGCACTTCGGTTACTTGTGCCCTAGAAACGCTCATGCCAATTTTGGCTTTCCGGCACCCTCTTGTTTTCGAGTTTAGAGCTCATAGATGACAAACAACAGACAGACAGACAGACAAGACATGCATTGCGGCCTATAAGGACGGCCGCATAATGCAATTTAAACGAATTTATACTTACAATATTTTATACTGTATGCTGTTACTACAACGTGAGTCAATGGACAATGCACCAAACTCGTGCAAGCATCATCGCCGTATATTCAGACATTTTCACGAAACGCACTGTTAGCCTATACTCTGGCCAAAATGTAATAAAATGATCATCACAAATCCAATGACAATAAAGGTCCTGCTATACTACTTATGAATAAAATATTGTCCTCGTACAGACAGTAAGTGGGAAAAAATTATGCAAGCTTTAACTACCATCCAGGCATATAACCAACATCGTGGTCAACTCAGCCTTCCATCCCTCGGGGATAAGTAAACTGAGTACTGGCTTCTCTGGCTGGAGTTAGAGTAAGGCACGTTCACCTGTGTCGAATGGAAAGTAACATTGTGTGATCCCATATGGCAGGTAACACTCCGTATCTCTGCGATGGGTTTTCCACAAAGAACATCTTTAACCTTTAACCGTTATTTTTAAAACTAACCTACATTCGTCAATTTAATTTACCATTATTTACGTGCAATAAAATAAATTATACAATGCGCACGTACCGACACATAGAGAACTGTTGTTCAGTAGCTATGATGCGCTATGAGATAAGCTGCAACTGAAGAAGTCTGTTCGTTGGAACGCACAGCCCACAGTGTCCACCACAAGTACCGTTCACTGTCTGGCGATCCTGTAAACACACGCACGGTCGCAGAGTCCTAACACTATGGATTTGGGTCTAAGGCCCCTGTATATACTGTATAATGGGGCCCAAAAAATTTGGACCTATAGTCCCTTAAATTCTTAATCCGGCACTGCATTCGCGCTGTCGTGAACCACGTGACCGGCTACGTAGAATTGTATAAAGATATTGGAGGGTGTATGGTAATCTTGTAGTCACATTGTAAATTTCAAAAATCTATAATATTTCTATAACATTTGAAAAGTTCAAAACTAAGAGGACTAGTCTACATCACCGGGAAAAGTAAAGTATACACTAGCATAAAAGCAAACCATGAATATTTTCCATCTCAAAAATCGAAAGGCACAGCTGGCAAGAGCTAAAGTGAAAAATTTCAGAAGAGATTACCGCGGAAATGTCGACTCGATGAATGGCATCGTTGCCAACGGAAGTCCACAACATTCCCGGAGAAACGACGAACTGTGTGCCTCTCAAATCCACGCGGAACTTTCCCTGAAGTCACACACAAAAATGTTAGAGCTGTCGAAGCGTTAATTTTTTTCAACGCGTTAACGCATTGCGTTAATTCTTTAATGCGTGCATTAATGCGTTAATAACGCATCATTAAAATGCTGATATAGTAGGTAGGTAGACTACATTAACAGGATGACTGGAATGACGACCGACGAACTCGCGGCTGTCGCAAGACCATGACAGCAGTGCTGGAACGGCAACAAACAATTTTCAATTACTTAAATGTTATTCGGTCGTCAAATAACCGCAGTTTAATAAAAATATTGGAACACCGGCTTCACAGAATTTAGTAAATTTACGTGTGTGCGTTAATTTTTTTAATGCACGTTAATTCTTTTTTAAGTTAACGCGTTAATTCGACAGCTCTAAAATAGCAACAATCAAACAGGCAACGAAACTATTGTGTCAAGTTAGCACATGAACTTTTGACAAAAAAAACACAGCTATCTTCCTGAAACACCTGCGTTCCAAATCACAGCAATAGTGGCATCATTGGCATGGTTACTATTGACAGCTTGTAGGAACTAAACAATGCCCTATCCAACAACACCATCGCCGAATACGATAACATCTTATGACGTATCGTTTAGCCACAGACCCACAGTACATAAGGTTACAGACGACGTCACGTCAGAGAGACAGACAGACGGATGAACGGAGGACACAGCATAGCAACACAACTACGGCAGACTAAAAATCTACGTGTACAATGTACATGCGATGATGCTTGTAAACAAATGCACCATATTCGTTATTACAGCTTGGTAAAAAGTGCTAAGAGACAGCCAACAGTGACTGAGCTGAAAGTAAACCTGTGGACAGCGTTTAGTGGCGCTGTAGCAGTCGCCGGCAGTGGCAAATGGCACTGGTTTGAAACCGCTCGTCGCACTGAATGTAAAGTCAGCAGCTGCAACCGATCATATAAAACACATTATTAACTCTCACTGTCATCATCATTCTAGAATTGAAATCGGGCTTAAGTTCCCACTTACTTCCACCTTTCCCTCCTTTTTTGCCCTTTTCCACTCTCCTTTCCTGTCATTTATGCTCCTTTTTCTTCACTAACCTTCTCTTTTTCCCCACCTAATTTTTTCCTTTTTTAACGTTCCATCCTCCTCTCTGCTTCCTGGGAGCCCCACACCCGTAGTCCAGCTAGGAGGTGTGTGGCAGCGCTTTAAGCTCCCCCAACGGGTCCGGGTGGAGCCCAGCCGTTAAACAGTTTCTGATGCATTTTGAGCTAAAACTTCTGGTAATAGCAATTTTGCATACTCGTAACAAATTTCCCTCTTTTACTTTTCACTGGGCGCAACAATAAATATTTTGATTCTTTTAGCACAGAAATGGAGCCTGATTATAACAACAGTTTAAAGTCATTTAAAATATACATGTATGTGTTACATCTACTTCTGTTTAAAAATTTGCATTTGAAAAAAAAATTATGGCAACTGTAATTTCCATTTATAATTTATCACAGAAATATTTTGTCACTTGTTGAATTATCACGATGAAAAATTCAGAAGCGAGTTTTTATTAGTATACCATGGATTACATAACAAAGCTAAAGTGCTGAGTGAATGCAAGTTGAAAACATATATGAGGACTTAATGAGACGACTTACTGATAACTTCTAGAGTTGTTATGTTCAAGCGAACTTTACTGAATGATGTTTTGCCTGAGCGCCGGTGAATGGTGGTTTGTAAGCAGTCGGCGCATGATGACTGCGACTGTGTGTCGTTTGTTGGGCACGTGTTAGCTTTCACAAGCCTACAAACGACATAACACGGACAAACACGATCTGACAGTGAAGTCACAACTACAGGGCAGACTTAACATTAGGCCTATATAACTAAAAGTAAAGCAGCGATAAAACATTTCAAACATCCTCTGATAATAATACTGCCACCTGTAGAATATATAAAACTCAGTACCATTGCTATCTCTTGATAGTAGGCCAAAAATCACGGATAACACATTCGGATTGCCGCCAAAATGTGACTGAAAAATAAAACACATATTTACCGTTTATCGTAAACTTCAGAGTAATTATCACTGTCGCCAGTAGTGAGTGTTATATACTCCTTCGGATGAGACGTGGACATATCACTGCAATATATCTGAAATATCAACAAACACCAACAATTTGTCGCAGTAATATAAATTTAATAATAATATTTAGCCTACTCTATAACAACCTATTTTCCAGTGATGGAACCATGTACCAACTCTCAAGGCCAAGGCCAAGGCCAAAGCATTTAATGCACCAAATACTAAATGGAATCGAATAAGGGCGCTACAGAACATACAGCTCAGATGTAAAACCTTCTATTAGGACAAAAAAAATTCAATACCCTAATTCTATTAATCCAGTTGCCATGAAGAACAATCTAAACTTTGCATTATACCATGCAAGTTCAGTTAACAATATCAACTTATGAAATGCAGATACAAATTGACATTGCATGTTACATCTTAAGAAGATCACATTTTCAAGCATAGAGTTTGACATTTTTGAATGGCGTGGGTGCACAAAAATGCCGACCTGCGAGAAAACTCGTACTATAAACGCCGATATTGCAGAAACACTGAAGAAGCAAGAAAATAGCGGCCTAAAGCAACTGTATTTAGTTTCGGCAAAAAGTTTTTTGCTTTCGCAATCGTTACGATTTATCGTCACGATTTATGCAGAAGTGTATTTCGACAGTTTGACATCAGGCAGAGCATTGGTTGTATTAGTATTACAATGATTTACTTAGTGCGTACTGTGTTGTGTCTAACCTTAGAGGTTAATGTCTTGGTCTCGGTCTCGTAACAAGACCAAGACACCAACCCCCAAGACCGAGGCCAAGGCCAAGACATCAGAATCAAGACAAAGGCCAAGCCACCAAAGTCCAAGATCAAGACCGAGACCAAGGCAGTAAAAATCTGCCTTGAGGCAGCCTCGAGGCGAGGCACTGCTTCGAGACATCACATCACTGCTATTTTTATTACCAACGTCATCGCTGCAGATAATTAGCATGACAATTTTGAGAATACTACTGAAAAGAAGCGCATCTGGAATTTGGAACATAATTAATGGCACGTTGAGCACTTAAGCATTATGTTGAACAATCAATATGACCAGCATTCTTTGCAATGATCGAGGCTGATCGTTTCCAAAAATTTCTAATTGTACATTCCACTTTTTATGCGTCACCCGGTATGTAACAATGTCAAGAAAATACTGTTAAAACTGGTGGCAACTGGCAAAATTTACATTCGCATATTAATGGATTTTTTAACATTAGTGCTTCTAGTATATTACCATTTTAAAACGACGACTGTGCGATGTTACTGTGCCAGAAGTTAGTTTACCTGTACAAGTTTTCGGCCGATGAGCAAATTAAATTTTCCATCAACGCGCACCGCTGAAACATGTCTCAACTGCTTACACGACGTCGAATAACCTGAAACGAACAGACGAGCATGGCGTGGCACATTAGTATCTACATGTAAAAAAGACTACCATTCTGTTGACTGAAATCACTGTCGTGTATAATATTTTTCGAATCGCACGTGCGTATCGCATATGATATTTATCACACGTGTATGAATCGAACTATGAGACATACACGGTCCGACGTAGCAATGGCGATGTGTTTCGGGTTTCTCGAGGACGTGACAGTTGTGAGCGGCGTGACGTCGACCGCTGTGATCGATGCAGTACAGTTCACGATGTGCTCGACCAAACCCACACGTCTTAGAACACTGCAAAAACAACACATTCATTAAGTGATTCACTTGTTTACTTTCTAGCGTCCACGGCAGTCAATTCCATAGAGCTGAAATATTATACTACGAAAATTATGTCTATTTATATTCACTTTAACCTGTTTGTACACCTGCATTGCAAACTTGATTTGACAATGCCTATTGAATCAGTTGTCGGTTGATTATATGTTGCAAGTCATGACGCATTTTAACTAACTTTTACAACGAAAACTAATGAAACTGCAAAGCACAGTACAGTATGAAACTAGAAAGCAGTCAAAGCCCGCACACCTCCGCCAAGGCAATGTTGTTCGCTAGGTGGCAGCACCATCTTCGGTT
>Ga0209367_1002211_pt1 | contig 25412 bp, 19 predicted proteins | sample WorMetLIZISLAND2_FD_187412 | JGI IMG/M metagenome (GOLD analysis project Ga0209367, IMG submission 187412) | Marine gutless worms symbiont microbial communities from Max Planck institute for Marine Microbiology, Germany - Olavius geniculatus... ... | reverse complement strand
TTTTAAATATCTCAATCCGTTTCGGAGATATTCGCGCTCAAAGTGGAAAGGTGTCCGAAATCGAGCCAAATTTAGCATGTTTAGATTATGTCGTTATCTTCATCGGTTCCAGAGATATTTGCGCTCACACTCGAAAGTTGTCGTAAATCGCACCGATTTTTGAACGTTTTTTGCCCTCCCAAATTTTAAGGGGGCGGTGCCCCCAAAATTTGTACTTGCGTTAACACCCCAACACAGAGACACGTCCAGTGCCAAAGTTTCGTCGGGCTACACCCCTTAACTCCGAAGTCATAAGCGCTAATTTATTACATTTTAAGCCAATTTTTGACCCCTCTTTGAAAAAAGTTGTAAGGGGGCCGCCGTCCCCGGTGGGGGTGCGCTAGTAATACTTGGTCATTCTCTAGCGCGTGTAACAATTGGGGGCGCAGCACCCCCTAGGGGCCGAAATATGTTCTTTCGAAAAATGCGTTTTAGGTGGTTACTGGACCAAAGTTCACCGGACTTGTTTCGCCTAACGCAGGAGGAATCGCGGTAGATAAAGTAAAAATCCGATTTTGAATATCTTCATCCGTTTCGGAGATATTCGCCGCCGAACTTCAAAGTCGTCCGAAATCGGGCTAAATTTTGCATGTTTTTGACCCCTGAAATTTTTTGGGAGTGTGCGCCCCAAAATTTTGGAACGGCATTATAAAATTCGGCCTAGTACTGGCCTAGTGCTGACCATCGTGCAAAATTTCAAGCCGGTCGGCCCACGCATCTCGGAGATCTCGCGCTCGGAAAAAAAACATCTGGGCTAAAACTTAAGTCCGCTCCGCAAGCTATCGCTTCCGGGCGGACTAAAAAGACTAAAACAATTAAAACTACTTCGCCAACATTTAAAAACTGGAGATTTAAATAACAAATCCGATGATAAAATAGCGTTGACAAGCGAATTGTCACTAATCTGCAATGATCGCCATAGTGAGAATGATTTCAGATTTTGACTGCGAATATATCCGGATTGATTGCAGATATCTCAATGTGGAAAACGAGGTGATCAACTACAATTTTTTTTCCGCTTTCAGCGAAAAAAACTCCAGTGAACTTTGGTCCAATAACAAAAAGTTTGGCATGTGCATTTTGACCCATCAATCACCAAACTGACTTTTCGAAATACCATATCTTGGCTCGCTGAATTTTTCTCCAGATTATATTTACTTATGTAGTCAATAAATAACACCGACCACAGTTATTTGGCTAAGACGAAATCGTCTCTCTTTTGTATTCGCCAGGTGACAGCATAGGACTGACGGTTTGGCTGCAATTTGGAATTTCACGTTTTGCTTGGGGAATTTGACCCGGCAAATTTAGGCCGGGCAGCAGGATAAACATGCTCAGAGTCTTCTCGACATACGGCAACTCGATCGCGTTACAGTTGAGTTCGTGATTCATTCCAACGGCGGGCTGCTGACGCGGCACGACGCTTGTACAGATCCCAGGCGAACGCCGTGTTCGCTTCAGACAACGACTGAACGCCTTTCCCTACATGCCCACCGCATACTGACCCGGCCATTGCGACCAGGGCATGCAGATACAATCAGGGCAGGGTACCGGTAGCAGAACATTTTATCAACTCGGCGTCGCGTTCTATGCAGGCAAAAACAAACGTTTCTCTCTGACACGTCGACAGTCAGGTATGTGTCCAACATGCCATCTGCTGACGTGTGTCTGTTTGTATAAATGGTTCAGCGGCACTCGGTTGACCCGCACCGAGAGCGTGGGTGGTTAATCAAGTCTATCACATCACACTTGCAGGTGCGTACAGTATTCTAGATGCGCAGATGTTCGATTACAGATCGATTCATACGCTCGTTAATTATAATGTTTGGTTTGTGAACTTTGGTCCAGTAACAATAAAGTTATATGCGCGCATGTTGATCGTGTAAACGAGGTATAAGTAGAAAAAAGATGTCATGCAGAATGCAGATAAGTGATCGTGAAGGTGTGTTTAAAGCGACTGAAATACAATGAACTGAAATGAAGCTAAACAAAATAAAACAAAAGGTTTTTACGCGTGACAGCATGTAATGCTATAGCGCGTCTCAGCTATCGTTCGTCCGTCCGTCACACCCTTGAGCCCTATCAAAACGGTGCAAGATAGAATAACAAAATCTTTACCTTGTGCTGCCTCAAGGACTCTAGTTTTTGGCGACAAAATTCCGTGCCCCTGGGTGAAGAGATTCCCCTCGAACGAGGGCGTCAAATAGGGGTACCCCCACAAAAGTCGTTATTTTGCCGGTATTGGCTCGCATAGTGTGAAAACGGTTGCAGATAGGTACAGACTTGCTGCATGTCATAACAAGCACTTGTGACGAGCTTTTTAGATTTATCAACATTGATGACCTTAAACGACCTTGAACCCCCCAAATATGTGTTTACGGTAAATTTTTTGCGATTTTGGGCTGCGACACACCGTTTTAACGTGAATTGCGCCGAAACGGCTGGAGATAGACCAAGACAACCTGCGAATGAAATTTTCAGCATTAAACGTAGATTTTAGCAGTCCAAACACCGATCTCCTAGGTTCAAGGAGGCCTGCGCTCGGGGGCGTCAAATAGGGGTACCCTCCCAAAAAGTGGTTATTTTATCGCTATTGGCTTCTGTAGCGTGGAAACGGTTGCACATAGGTACGGACATGCTGCTTATAACAAGTGACAAGGTGTCAACATCGATGACCTTGAATGACATTAAACCCCCAAAACAAGAGTTTTTAGTGTTTTTTGGCGATTTTCGGCTGCGGCGCACATTATAAGAGTAAATTGCGATGAAATAGATGGAGACTGACTATTAAGAACGGGACAATCTGCGAACAGGGCTATAGGCTGTCGCGCGTCTCATGAGTTTTGCTCAAATTGTTTGTTTCATTTTATTTCAGTTGATTTCATGTCATTCCGTTTCTGTCGTTTTGTAATCTCCTCAAAATGCTGAGAATCGCTGCTTACGGTGGTGTCGGCGGCGTGGAGGTCATTGAGTGCACGCAGTGAAGTGACCCTGACTCTGACCAGTATACTCTCGCTGCCAGCGCTGTGGTCAATCGTGTCCAGACTGACCGCTTGACCGCACAGCAGCTGGACATGCGGCTCAGGTCGGGCGCCGTGACCGCTGACGTACTGGCTCAGAGCGGGTAGGAACGCGTCCGCGTAGCTGAAGACTTTGGTCAGAGGGTCGCCTTGCTGTGGAATCTTCACCGGTTGACCACTGGTCAGTAACCGCGACGCGTGGTACACCGCACAGCTGTATAGCATAGATGTTAAAAAACATTTTTGTTATAAAAATTTTTTAAAAACATGCAGTTTATGTTTTCTAAATATTTTTAATGTTGTTTTTTTATTTTTATGTTTTTTTTTCATTTTTAATGTTTTTTGAATGTTTGTGTTTTATTTTTAATGTCGCGTTTTTGTTCTTATTAAAAATAAACGTACAAAATTTTCATGGGCAACTTGTGTTTAGTCCTGTTTTCGATCTACACCATAATCACGGTTACATAATAACATTTAGTACATTCCTGTCTTCAGTCTTCTCAAATGGTAGGTTTTTGTTTTTAACATGTTAATGTGCTAAATGTGGTTCAATGTTATTTATGTATGTTTTTACATGTTTTACAAAAGTGAAAAACATGTTTTTTTATGTTTTTTTATTTGCAAGTTAGTGTTTTCGACATCTCTGCTGTATAGTAGCACGACGCAATAAACGGTCAAAAGTTGACCATAGTTCCTAAGGGTAACACATCTGAGAGCTACGGAGCGTCACCTGCCACATGGGATCACACGGTGTTACCTGTCACTCGACACAGGTGAACGCGCCCCGCCGTAATCCCAGCCAGATAGGCCGGTACTCGATTTACCTACCCCGAAGAGATAGAAGGATGAGTTCACCTTGGTGCTGGTTATATACCGAGATGGTCCATCTGTCCGCAGACAGTCACCGATCCAGGTACTAACCACTTGGGAGTCAAACCCACAACCTAGTGATCGCTAATCCAACGTCTTATAACCGTAAGAATGCATCATACTGCTTTTTTGTAGGCTCGCTATAGTATCGTACACATTACAATTTTAAACAAAGCGCAAGGCACGCAAAAATACTACTAATGCATTATACTAATAATAGTACTTAAATATTGTCGTTAATAAATATAAATAATACCACTACAGTAATCAGCGGCGGCGTCGGTTAAGAAGCTGGAAGGAGAAAGTTGCGATTTTCAAAAAGACAGCTAAAGATTTCAGACGTAGGAAATTATGTGTGCTCCCAAAAAGCTCCAAACGGACAGATTTTCAGCCGCGAATTTTGTATTTTTTGGACGAAGCTTTTCCGACGGGAAAAATATTTCTCGCAAGGTAAAATTTGGGGGAGAAATATAACTGCCCCTTTGCTTCCCTTGCCACGGCCCCCTTGCTGGTGCTAGAATGTAGAGAGTGGTCGTACGGTACCGGCAGAGTCGGTAAGCGAAGATGTCACCATCATCGCTGGCGTTGATGTAAGTGGGCTGACAGAGCGCCGCGGACAGCAGTTGACTGGCAACCTTCTCTTGATGCGCGCTGCTGCTGACGCTGCTGGCAGCTGCTACCGCTGCTGTGGTGCTCGAAAATGACGGCAACTCAACCAGTTCTGAACTCACCAGCTGAAAGTTGACGCAAATACACGACACGCTGTCATACGTGCTGAACGGTGGCGTATGGAATGTCTATGAAAAACAACGGCGTCATGAGTTTAAAAGAACAGGCGAGACAGAATGTTGCGTCCTTTCGACAGACACTGCAAATTCCCGACAGAATTCCGACAGATAGGCTGATAGTTTTAAATTTTCGACAGCGTGCTCAAAATTTCAATTTTTTTTTCAAATTTCTCCGAAATTTGGAGCTTCAGCCCCAAATTTTGCATTTTTGATCGAAAATATCTCGAAAGGAAAATTCTCCGACAATTTTTCGACAGCTCAAAATTTAGGAAAAAAGGCAATTGTCCCTTTCCTTCCACTGCCAGGATGCCATTGATGACCCATCTCAGAGCCACCGTACAGAGCAACACCTGCCATTTGGGATCACACGTTTTTGCCTGCCACCCGACACAGGTGAACGAGCCCCGCCTTAACTACAACCCGGCAATCAATACACACCAGATGACACTGATGTCACAAGCCAGTAACATTGTAACAGCGGAATCGGAAACAGTTTTTCCCCTCCCACTAATTTTTAGCCTGTCAATAAATTTTCGCCTAAAATTTAAAACTCGTCACTAAAAATCTATCGTTTATGAAAAAATAGAAGCCAAATCAAAATTCTAAGCATTCGTATCTTCTCTGTCGGAGATTTGGAGCTATATCTAACGAAAAAATGCAACTTCTTAGCCCTTGCCCCAAACAATTATTTTTATTCTACGACGACGCCATCATAGGCTAAGATGTCACCAAGTCTTGTGGTGACATTTCATGCGGTCGTCCACTCGGTGTGCAGCGGGCGTGCAGTCGTCGCTTGATCCGCAAGCCGTAAGTAAACGTATACGCGATATGCGTCATTTCCTGAGAGTTTCTAACGTTTGGTGACGCTGACCTTTGAACTTATGAACTAAAAATTCGCAAACGGTTAGTAGTCCTACTGCTCTCTTGAGGCAAATGGTCACAACTGCAAATAAATTTCCTACAAAATTCCGACAGACAACTGCGAATTTTCCTTTCAAGTTGCCTCAAAATTGGAGATTTCAGCCAGTATTCCCCCTTTTTGGACGAAAAATTGTTGACATTTTTCCGACTGTCCAAAATTTAGGGGACAATAATTGGCCCCTATCTTCCCCTGCCAATTAGTAACTAAACTAACCAAACACTGATTCACTGAATTTATTATTTTACTGCACTGCATTCTACAAACAACATGTGACTCAGCGGGGCAGGATGCGGACTGACCAGGTTGCCAATGTGATCCGGTATCTGCTGTTGAAGAGTAGTAGCATCAGTAGTGACGTCATTGTACTGGAAATGGCAGACTGAACCTGTCAGTTTACTGACCACTTTATGACCGCGGTAGTAGACCTTCACCTTCAGACCTGTCGCTGTGCGCCTCACAACAACCACACTCACGCCACTGCTACTACACTCACACGACGTGGTGGCGTCGTAAAACCCAAATTCCATTACGCCGACTTTGCGACAAGGCGCCGAGGTGAAGTATCCAGGTATATAACCAACACCAAGGTCAACTCAGCCTTCCATTCCGCTGGAATAGGTAAATCGAGTACCGGCCTGTCTGGCTGAGATTAAGTCTGGGCGCGTTCACTTGTGTCGAGTGGCATGTAACACTGTGTGATCCCATACGGCTGGTGACGCTCCGTAGCCCTGTGATGGGTTTTCCATAAGAAGCTGTACACCTATTTTACGCTTTAACCTTTGACTACATCCATGCACTGCTATTATTTATAGTCTACCATACAGTCTAATAAGCGGGAAAGGTTAGCAGAAACTGTGGGGAGACTGAATAACCTGAGCTAGTTTTACGCAGGTCAACTCAGCCTGGCCATCCCTCCGTGGGTACACAACGAGTACTAGCAAAAGCTGGAGCGTAAACAAACACGCCGCGCTATGCGCTAGACCCGTATCTGTGGTCTGGCAGTGTAAACTAATCTCTGGTTGAGGGCTAGAGGAACGGAGATCAGCGCCGCCCTATGGGCTTTATGGCTTGGGAAAGACTTCACGTTTTTACGTTTTACAAAACAGGACAGGTGTGCTTACCTGTGTGTGATGCTAGCAGGCAGGTGTGAATTAGTTGAGGAGAGGTAAGAGTAAGTTCAGGTGTTCCGCTCTCTGTCAGTCGAGGCAGTAGAAGCGTGTTCTGTTCCAGAGTCGCCGACAGAAACACTTTATTCGCTGTACACCCATATACATGTACATACACCATGACGTCAGCCACCGAGCACATAATTATCTTAGTCCACAGAAAATTGTAACTGACAAGGATAGCTTTTGACCTTGAAAACTGCAGCAGCTATGAAATTTATTGGCCAAAAACAATATCTTGAACTCAAACGTGGTAGTGTTTGTTACGCAACACTGTAATCAGTTGTTACGGTAATTATACTGCAGTATCGAAAGTGTCCAAAAGACGGCTGTCCGCTGTCATTCGAAAATTAAGGCAGCTAATGTCATGTTGAGTCGGGTTGCATTGACGTCGTAAGTGTGAAATGGCCACAAAACGACGTTTTTTTCTGACGATTTTTCGGCTAGCCGTAAAATTGAATTTTTCGGCGGTTTTACGGCTACCGCTGCAAGAAATCGGTTTGGCGTCTTGTGTCTAGTAAATTAATCATAACCTGACTGTTGTTGGTCTGCGGTGCTATCGGACTGAATTAGATTCAGCAGCTGAGCAGAAATGTCTTCATCACCGACGCACATACTTTGCTCTGCATCGGTCAACACAGACAGACATGTATACGCTAATCACATCAAATCAAATAAAATCAAATACATGTACGCATTTTTACAATGAATCTACAATGTGTCAAACGATATACTGTTCATTTATTCAATTAATGAACAGATTCCATTTAAAGGCGTGTGTACACGAAGCGACAAGAATGAACCAAATTAAAATGCCAGTTCAGTTGCATTGCACGAACTGTACAAAGCAAACAACCTAAACTGAACTCCGCACTATTGTGTTATACCCCGTTTACACGATCAAGCAAACATTAAGCAAACATCGAGCAAGTATCGCGCAAACATCAAGCAAACGTCAAGCAAACATCAAGCAATTAGAGCACACGTCGTGCACGTGTATTTTGAATACATTTGCTTGATGGTTGCTTGATGTTTGCTTGATCGTGTAAACGGGGTATTAGTGAGTAGGCTACACCGTCAACACAATAAACAGACTTCTGTGAAAATAATTCTCGTTCACGGCACAAGAAGAAACCAGCAAGTTACACAATGTAAGTGTACCGTATTCGGCGAGCACAGTCGGCAGCACACGAGCGCCCTCTGCCGAGTTCTTTGCACACAAACAAACTCAGAGAAATAATAACTCAACACCAAATATTACATGCAAAGTATCAAAACAAAATGAAAAAAAAATAAATAAAAACGAAAACAAAAACGTGATAAGTACAAGAGTAAAGCGGAATGTGCCATCTTACCAGAGGGGGGGCAAGTGTAATTACCCCCACTGTGCTCTGAATTTCAGCCGGTCGGCAAATTTTACTCTTGTCAAAAAATTGTCTGAAATACAACATTTTGGGCTGAGAATCCCGCACTCTGTAAAAATTTAGGAGCAAAACTAAAATTTTAATCACCAATAATACGTCTAAAATTTGCAGCTGCTTGTCGGAAACAAGAAAAACCCAGCTAACGCAAAAAAACGTGTGACAGCGATGCATATGTGAAGGCCCGGTGCGAACGAAATCTAAGCTCACAACGATGTTTCGTTTATGGGGTGTTTACACGACTTAGCAAACATCGAGCAAACATCGAGCTGGATCTAGCAAACCTATTGGAACCCCGCCCCCTTCTCAAATGTAGGCCTAGGCTTAGGCTCTTAGCCCACAGCTGATCACGTGTTATATAGGCTTTCCAATTACAACCCGCTCGCCCTCCTAATTAGCATGCTAATTACCATAGAACGTCGAGCTAGCTGCTCGATGTTTGCTCGATCGTGTACACACCACATTAGATTCGACGGCGAAGAACGCCTAGCGCGCCATATCCCAGTGCATGAATTTTAATATTGGCTGAAAATCGCAAATGTTTCCTACCCCCTCTCATTTAGCGCCCTCGTACAGGGTGATCTCCCTTCGAATTTATGGAAAAACTTTACTGATCCTGAAACTAGAGTCTTCCAAGCAGCCGATGGTGAAGATTTGGTGATCCTATAGCTTGCAACGTTTTTGACTGATCCGCCTGTGTGACGGACGGACAGACGGGCGGACAGACAGAATTGCGATGGCTAAGACGCCCTGAAAGCAGTAGCTGCTGTCGCGCGTAGAAAGCAACTTTCTGCCATCCGCAAGACGCGGCAGATCAAGCCGAATGACAAGCATAGAAACATAGACTCAGACAGACAAACAGACAGACAGAGACGGGGGAGAGAGAGAAAGAGAGAGTAAAACAGACGTGTGGCGTGGTGTGTGCAGTAGACTGTAGCGAAGTTGACGAAGAAAAGCGATGACGCGATCGACCGCTTTGAACAGCTAAATATAGCACACACCGCACAACACACTATACTCGTCAGCAACGTTCAGTATACAGGGTGACAGGGTGGGCCAAAAATTAAGCCTCTAAGTTCTAACTTTTGTCTATATCCAGGTCAACTTAGCCTCACATCCCTCTGCGGTAGGTTAATCGAGTAACAGTGTGCTCAGCTGCGGTTAAGGCGAACGGAGGGGGTTGGCGTTCACATGCGATGGATGGCAAATAGCAGGTGACGCTCCGTACTGTAGCTCTGCAACGGGTTTCCCATGAAGAGTTATACATTTGTAACTTTTTATTAACGTATTTGCAGGTTTTTTAACGAAAAATGTGCTATACAGGTTAAATTTACGTTCAAAATTTGACATTTTACATTAGTGCTAACTGCAAACAATCAAAACTCCCAAACCTTTGCCGAGAACGTTACAGGCACCTGGCAAATCAACCGAGTTTCGTTTAACGCCTTAGCTCCTACCTAATCATGTACAGAATCATGTAAGATCTAGACTCTAGAATCTAAAAAATGCAGATTGACAGCAAAATCTGCACACTTTTTTCTTCTTGCGCAATCCTTATTCCAAAATGGACATTGACATCAGATAAGATCTGAAGGACATGGACACTACTTGGGAAAAATCCAAAGAACAGGCAACAGACAAAGCAGAATGACGTCAACGTGTGTGGGCTAATGCATCCATCGAATCTGGGTTGAACTAAGGTCAAAGGTAAGGTCACACCAATCCCGGCGACGCCAGTGGTTACATACAACTGAGCGGTGTTACCTCTGCCGGCTACAAACTGGTAGACTCTGTAGGGTTCCGGTTCGAGAGTCTGTCGTTCGCTGACGATTTCTTGGATGTCGGTCGCTTTGTTGAATGCACAGCGCAGCCGGGTCTTCCAGCGCGCATAGTGAGGTTTGTCCACACCCTCGCGGTATTTACCCGTGTGCTTTGCCCACTCCTGTACACGCATGCACCGTTAATCATAGACCTGTTTGGCTGCAATATGCAATCTGTAAACGGCCAAACTACGACTTCTGCATTTTATAAGGGGGTATAGCAACAGTACTAAGGTGAGGTGAGCAGAAGTAGTCATTTACGTAAAGTTTTTTCGTGATGTTGCGTGCCTAAATTATCAAAGCCGGCCAATGTTGAATGTTTCTCGAAGTTATTAAAAAAAATTAAAATGTCACGCTTTTGACAGACGGTGTATTTAGTGTGTGAGTTTATTTTTATGAGCTGTTGTGCAGTCGCGGTTTACATAAAATTAATAGAATACATATTTTAAAAAATTTTCCCGTCTCTCCTTTTTTCGCTAGATTGCAGCCGAAAGCATACATTTATTAAGCCTAGCCTACAACGTCACGCAGAACCAACTAGTTACTTGCCATAAAAATGCGACCAGATTCCGGCGACCAATCTTGCTTGGCTCCGTGTTTCCATGGAATCGTGAACTTGGTGCGTTCGCTGTTGAGCCAACACAGGCCACGTATCTCGCCCGAGTCAATCCAGCTTTGCAGCCAAGGACGCAGTCGACATTGTTTTGGCTTACTGCTTTCTTCTGCTACAAAATAATGATACACACACACCGACTGAGAACATTTTAATGATATCACAGTTTTTGGTTTAGTGCCGCAAAAGTTCGTAAGAAAAAGAACGTAGAGCGTAAGCTACGTGTTAATTCTGGAAATCTTGCGGACAGAACAGTAGCACTGATACACCACACATGCATGCGACGGGTTATGGTGGAGCATATTTTTATGCAGTGTTTATAATGTCTTATTATGGGCTATACGGCATGATTGCAATCTCCACTTGTATAGCATGGCCTGAAGGCTGCTTGGCACTTGTTAGAAAAGAACAGCCTAAGCCTAGGCCCCGATAGGATTTCAAGCTGAACATTTAGGTTACATCTGACTTTAATACCACAATGCAATAGCTAGCCCCTGGTAAACATGCAGCCGTCTTCAAGTCATCATGAATTGCCACTCGCACGCTATTGCACAATAAAAACCGCAGCAATACCCCGACGACGTGCAAAAAATAAATAGGCCTACGTATTGAACTTCATTGTGCTTTTTACCTCCGATTGCAGTCAACGACATCTTTTCGATTCAAATTCATTCAATGCACTGACTATCTATAGCTATAGCACAGAACAGCGGCGGTGCATAGATTTTCTGAACCACGACACTTCGCGGAATTGCTGCCCGCATGACCGCCCGAAAACCACCAGCTGTTTCCTGTAGTTTCAGTTTCGATTTCTGCGGCCGCCTGGCGTGCGTGATGTTAAAGACAATATTAAAATATCGGGTATCCAATTTTTATTAATACATTATACCATACAGTTTTACATTTTTATTGTTACAAAATTAGTGAAGCGAAGAAGCTGTGACGATTTTGTTTTTAATTTTGAATTCTACAATTCTTACTGGATACGTTATGTTGCGTGACGAGTTGACCGGATGCGGTTACCAAGTTACAAACGTAAACATAAACACGACTACTGGTCGTTTAATTTTGGTGTAGTTAGTTACTACCAGTAAAGGCAGTAAAGACTAAAGAGTTTGCAGTAATGCTCGTAAAGTGCACTTTAGTCGTCGTGTATTTTGCGGCGTTGTTTGTTGTCACTCGTTTTCTGGAGTTCCTTGGCGTGCTGCATCGCGGAATGCGCTGTTCGGAGCAACCGGATGACACTCGACCGTTATATACGGAACAGCTGCGAAAAGTTCTCGACCACAGAGGCATCAGTTATCGATACGTTATTGAGCGACCTGAACTAATGGCACTTCTCAATAGCTCGGGTAATTTGTACGTCGTACTGGCTAGTATGAAGTTTACGGGTTCGTCAAAGAGGATGGGGTCTCTTTCAGATACTACCCTTCATTATATGGTATACCAAACATTTTAGCCTGGAAATAAAACTGAAGATAGTGCAACTTTGTCGTGCGCCACAGCAGCTATCTTGCAGTGTTTCAGTAATTCACAGGAACACAGTTGAATTCAATTGGTGTATGGCAGCAGTTATTTATTGGTGTGCGGCACCAGTCATTTGTTTTGGGTGTCACGAAAAACTAATAATAATAATAATCTGACTTGTAAAGCGCCAGTATGTGCCAAAAAAGACTTCAGTGGCGCTGGCGGACAGAACTAGTCGCTGAGGTTAAATGTAACTGCACTAACTACACTGGCACCAAATGTATGATCAGATCAGATTGTTAAACCTAACATTATCCCTAACTCCAACCCTAGTTTTAAGCCTAATCTTTCGTACTAGGTCTAATTATATTTGCTGCTGGTCTGGTAGATGTGACCTCTGAAGTGGTTCGTGACACCATTTGTTTTACATTTGTTGCACAGCATTTTAAAACAAATAAAACAAAATGCAGTTGTGCTGAGGCTGATGTTAAAAAACCGAGTGAATGCATTGGCTGATGTGTAGGTGGACTCAGTGCTGGTGATTTGGTGCTAATTGATCAACAGGCAACGGATGACGAAGACGTCCTACTCAGTCTCAGATATTTCCAATCTGCCGAGGAGTTTGTGACAAGCTACCTGTATCCATCAGTGTGGCTTGTGCAGCCGTTGTTCATTGACAATGACACATTTACTGACTGGGCACTAAATGACCGCTGGCTGCTATTCCTACGCATCCTTCACCTGTCCGATATTTCCACATGCCAGATCAACTGCACTGCTTCATACAAGTACGACATTTCGTAAATTTGTGTGAACATATCTGCGGCATAGAAACCAGTGGTTTAGGCCATTCAGTAAACCAGGCCTCTGAGCTCTTATGGGCTTGAGTGGGATGACACTATTGGACCTGAGGTACAGCCAGCAGACATACCACACACCAAGCAGACACACACAGCCTTTACTTTGTACCGGTAGTGCATAAATTACTAGGCCAATATTCTAGTGAAAATTAGATTTTGCTGGTAATCCAGATTAGAATCTTGATACAAAATAGGATTTTTTACCACTGCCAAATAGGGCAAACTACCACTGAATATAGTGCTTACACCTGTAAGACATAATGGTAAAACGTTGAAATAGCTCTGTGATTGTTAATTACTGATTTTGGACATGGCAGAGGTTTACACTTTCTGAGTATTGCTGTCTTTCATTCCCAGATCGGGGCAGAGAGGCGTGTCACTGCCCTAGTCTTTTCCAAGAAGCTCCATGGACGTCATGGATCGTTTGTTTTTCTGTGGTTAGGCTATGTCTTCCTCGGAGCCTGGTCGTGTGCCAGACACTGGAGGACCAGGTTTCTTCAACACCATTGCAGAGTGGACAGGTAGGCCTAACTGAGTCCAAACATCTAATACAATATAGATAAGCTGCCAGCAATGGAGAATGGCCAGTGCAGCTGGGCCACCATTACACACAAGTCTCTTGTCCAGTCATGTTGCCACCATTGATGTACTAGTGTAAATATGTGGGCTGTTATAGTTGGCTAGTATTCAGTTGTGTGAGTGTGTGTGTGATTGCATGTGTTTCAGTTACTGTCATCAGTACAAGTGGGCGCATGGTCGCCCTGTGCTCGTGCGTCCTTACGATGCTCAGTTCATGTACTACGAAGCAATGAAGTCCAACATCGACCACCGCGACTCAGCTGCGATGACACCGTCCAAGGTGTTGGACTGGCTGGCGGCACGTCTGTCAGAACATGTCCACAAAATCACCTCAGTGGTGGAACTGCGTCGTGACTGGCTCCATCTTGAACCCGGTCAACGTCGTCGACGCACCCAGCAAGACGTAAAAAAATTTCCGTGTCTCCGGTTGCATTCATCTCTAAAAACACCATTTCTGAAGTTTTTAGTGGTCCCTCAAAAATATTGGTGCAGTTTTTTGCTTGCTTTTATTCTTAATTCGTTTTACTGTAAAAGCAATTATAATGCATCTGGTATGTTATTCCACAGTATTTCTTTGGGGTTCTCATGAGTGTGTCACTTTATTTATTTTTTTATCTATACGGTTTATATGCATAAATGTGTTTTTATGAATTGTCCTGCAGTATTGCATGGCAAGTCTTGAAATAAAAATAAAAAATAAATAAAAAATTATCTTACCCCTTTTCCATCCTTACTTTTTCTTTAGACTGCAACTGAAAGCATGGGAATTTTTTCTAGGCGGCCCAAGTCAACGTGATCTTTTGCGTCTACCACTCAGTCAACCCTCCGTTCTCCATCTCGCGAGTTCCTCTGTTCCTGCGCGTGCTGAGCATCGAGTTCGAAGGTCGCGGGGTGAAGTTTGCCCAGGTGCCTCACAGAATGGCGTCACAGGCCCTTGACGACAGTCTACCTCAGCAGCGGTTGGTGGTTATCGTCAGCACCTCTGAGGGGGTCTACCACATCTACGGCAGTGATACAGCTGACTGCATGACCGTCGACTGCATGAGGCTTCTACTGACTCAGTTAGCTCCCAGTGCCTCCGATCTACTGGACTTGGTGATCACGTTGTCCCTCCTGCTAGTTTGTCTACAGCCGTGTCTCGTCTGTTCAGGTCGGTGATGTACAGTAGTTTAATTACCTTTGCCAGGGAGGTTATGTGATACCCAGTGTTTATCTGTCTGATGGTTTGTTTGTTAGCACGAATACACAAAAAATTACAATGGGATTTGGCTGAAATATTCATGGAAGATTAGACTTGACTCAGCATAGATAGTAAACTGATAGAAATTATTTAGAAAGTTTAAGCAGAATTTTACAAAGCTCAGTCAAATTATTGCACTGCCGGACCTCAGAAAAGCGACAACAAAGTGTAATTTATTTGGAATTAGTTTTTTTTGTAACTAAATTGTAATTAGAATTTGTTTTATCAATTTACCAATAGATTAGAAAATTTTAGAAAATTAGCAGATGAAGTAATTAATAAGTTAGCTAATTCATTTCTAACTATGAAGCAGTCATAGCCCGCATACCTCCGCCAAGGCAATGCTGTTTGCTAGGTGGCAGCACCATCTTTGGTTTGCCAGCGGTTCCCTCGTGCCCCATTGAAAGCAATGGTAACGAAAATTTCAAAGTACTCCAGAATCCAGGATTCCTTCCGGATCACTCCCAAAATTGAATCACTGGTAGTTTTTGCCATGCCCGACATGCCCTCAAAATTTCAGAAAGATCCGTCCATAACTTTTTGAGTTATCTTGCTGACACACAGACAGACAGACAGACAAACAAAAACCGGCAAAAACATTACCTCCGTGGCGGAGGTAATTAATTGATTATCCATCACAGCTGTCGTTGAGATGTTTAAGGCCACAATGTAGGGGGAGATGAAATAACTAGCTAGGTAGTTAACTGCTTTTAGCCATGACTGCTGTGCAGGAGACATCAAGAGTCGTCTGGTGAGTGTGTGGTCGTTCTCACTGCAGCTGTGTTTTATTGCTCTGCTCTACTCGTTTTTTGTATCATACGTCATTCCGGAACACGAGCTACATCTACTGCTGGAAGACCTGCTGCCGGCATGGCGCTGGGTCATGCTGACGTGGTTTGGCAACATGGTCCGTAGCGACTGGCTGCAATACACCGGTGCAAACTTCCCCGCCTTCCTGGTGACCTACTCCGTCTACCTGGCTCTGGTCGGTTGGGTCTACGGTCGCCTGTGTCGACGTCGGAAGGCCTGGGCATGCGCGTTGCCATGGAACGGTGCAGAGACCGATGATGTCGACCTCCACAAAGAATGCCTCGACTACACATGGCAACAGTTTGGTGACCCGGACTACTGGCTGGATGCAGCCACAGGGGACAGTCACGTGGCACTCTCTGCAGGTGAGGCGGGGAAAAAATTACCGTGCTTCTGGTTGCCATTCCTTCATCCCAAAAATGCAATTTCTGTCTCTGGAATGTTTATTTGACCCTCAAAAATGTCGGTGCAGTTTTGGGTTTGTTTGCTTTCAAATTTTTGCTGAAACAAAACTGTGCATCTATGGTCTGTTATGCTGCAGTATTTATTGTTTCTTAGTTCTTTTTGGTACTGTTTAGTGCTTGGAATGTCACTCTGTTTTATTGAGCTGTTGTGTTATATTACGCTGAATTTCGTGTAATAAAAATTTTAAAAATACAAACTGTATCCCCAACCTCACTTTTTTGTAAGACTGCAACTGGAAGCACAGGCGTTCTAAGTCTTGAGTAATTAAGTTGTATCTTAAGGGTGCTGTTAATATGGCCTGGGGTAGGCTACCAGGGGGTGCCACACAAAACCTCAGCTGGTACTCCGTTGTTAACACATTTCACAAAAAGTAAGTGCAATTGAATGCTGCTTGAATGATGACTCGGTGTATCAAAATTTGTTAGCGTTGAACCAGGATTGTTACAGTTATGTGAAAATTACATTACATTGCAAATTTTTAACGTGGCCTGAGTAAAAACTGCTAGGTCCAGTGGTCTGTTTTTGGGACACTGTATATTGGTGGCCGGTACAGGTAGTTTATCCGATCACAGTTACTATGTTACAGTTTCTGCTAGGTTTTTTCAAGGGATCGAAAATCAAATATTATGTAGTTAGGTTTCTAATAAACTACTACAATAATAAGTCAATTTGACAAAGTTCTAACGGAACAATTTCGCACAGTGTCATATATGTGCATTGTTTCAGTTTGAAACTGTACAGATAAGTTTTCTTCAATATGTCTTGTCCCATTGTGGACCACGGACCATGTATATAAGTATTTTTTTCTCTTTTTATATGTTGCTGACTGTGTTTTTTCTCTGGTCTGTCATTATCGGTGAATTGTAAATTACCATATTGTTGGCCGGTGCAGGTGGTTCGCCTAACTGCGCTGGATGTGGTGGTCGACTGTCATACGGCAGTAAGGTCTGCAGGGCGCCATGCCAGCACGTCTTTCATCGTCGATGTCTCGCACGTCTCATCTACGCCAATGACCACGATGATGCCAGCGGTGATCGTTCACAGTGTCCGGCCTGCTGCACATGGACCACAGCCTCGGACAGCCTGACTGCTGAACTGGAAAACTTCTCTTAGACTTAGTCACCTCTTTGGATATAATCCGTCATCATTGGACAACCCGACTGGAACAAAATCCCTCAAAAGATATGCTGATTTGCTACAGGGCACAATTTTCTCGAATGAAATTCCCTCATAATACAGATGAAGACTGATCTTCCGTAGTAGTGGGGGAAGGGGGCGATTTGTTCTGGATGAGACCTAACAAATAGGGCATTTGGTTGGGATTTTCTTCGGAGATTATGTGCAGGGGATTTTTTCTCCTCCTTCTTGCAAACAAAAACCTGGAAATGTGAGGAATGACAAAAGGAGATCTCAGGGAGTTGATAGCTTTCAGGTAAAACTTGGGTGTCATAAGTTGGAAGGCCGAAGGGAAACACCTGGGAAAATTTCTGTGAGAAGACCATTTATCGTTAACTTTGCATGTGTCACAATGCTACTATTTTTATTGTTATTTTTAAATTTGCTTTTGATGCATTACTGCATTATTGTACTGCTATATATTATTGTTATATTTCATTTGTGTGCTGTTAATACGAACATACGTGAGTAACAGCAACATAAGAACAGTGGTGTGATGTGTCGGGGAAATGTCAGGCAAGTTTCAGTGCTGGACAGTGGACATTGGTCATTGGTCATCCGCAACCAGTGGCAGAGGGCAGTGGCAATAGCCTCTCCTTTAAATTTTTACCTGTGGTAACATTTTTCTTTTGTCGGAAAGTTTTACGCATTAATTTGAGATCGGAGGCTGGAAATCGCCATGTTGGGGAATTTTGGGACAAAGTTGAAATATAGTCACCCATGCACATCTTCTCTTGTTGGGGAAATTTGCAATGCAGCTGTCTCTTGGAAAACTGCCATTTCTTGCCCCCACGGCGCTGCTGTTTTGAACTGCCAAACTGATACCGTACACTGGGTGTTTTCATGGATAATAGCCCGCAGTTTCCCTGATGCTGTTAGAAGCCGAGGAAAGCTCTAGATGGTACTGTGTTTTTGATATCCGTGACAAAGAACAAGCCCTAATAAGTGCTGATTAAATGTTGATTAAAGTTACCTAAATTTTGTGATAGGTTAATGAACCATGATAGTTGGAGTTATTTGAAAGTGTAGGCCTAACAATGGTTTGGGTTTTTTGAGACACAGTGTATGCATTACGTAGGTCTAGCAGTATTACACATCTCAGACTTTGCCGTCAACCTTTCACAACTTTTACGTCAAAGTTTTATTTCTTTATTGTGTCGCCGTTGTAATAAGCCGCAATACAGCTATTGCCTGTCTGTTTGTCCGTCTGTCAACCCGAAAACTAAAAGATGCAGTCGAAGAATTAGCATTTGTGCTGTGGTAGGCTACGTGTTCAGGGCATAAGTAACTGACGTGTCCCATATATGTAAAAAAACATGTTTTTATGTTTTTTTATTTGCAAATCAATGTTTTTAACGTCTATGGTGTGTCCAAGGCCTACTTTTAGTTCAAACGGTTAAAAGCTGGGTTACGGTTAATGTTATATAGGGTTGTGCAGGTTTAGTTGGACGGCTGTTGCACATTATGTCGACATTAAAAACGTTGCGTGTTTGTAGGGTTTAACGTCCCTCTTGACACCTAGGCTATACTATTTCATTCATTCGCTCACACCTATAAAATAATCCTACTGTGTCGGGTGTGACGTTAAACTATAGGCCTAGTACAAACACTCAACGTTTTAAATCGTTTGTTATTTCTGCCACGTTTTTAACGTTTTTTTCTGGAACGTTTTTTACACCTGTGGCAAAAAACTGCCAAAATGCTCTTAATTCAATTTTCAAGCGCGCTGCCACTTTACGCCAGTACGTTCGTCTGTTCCCTGCAATAATGCACCGGAGGGCACAAAGGTCGTGCAGTTATGCGGCAAAGCTGCAGTATGTTCTCGACTGGGGTAGGACCGTATAGCGACGTGGTTACTTACTTATGGTGTCGGCGATCAATGATGCAAGATGCGGTCAGAGCGCTCGCGAGCAGCAGCAGCAGCAACTCGGCCTTCAGTCTGCTGCGGCACGCAGTCTCGACGTTCTATGATAATCACCGCATCTGACAGCAGAGCAGGACTTACGCTGGCAGTATGCAGCATTAGCGAGCTGTGTTTACAACATCTCGATACGTACACATAGGCAGAGTGGCGTCGTAGCCAAGGGGGAGCAGAGGAGGATTGCTCCCCCTCCCCCTAAATTTTGAGCTGACGGAAAATTGTCGGATAGTTTTTTTGGTCTAAAAATTTTCGTCCAAAATGCATAATTTAGACATGAAAATTTCCGTTTTGGAGAAAACCTAAGGGCAAAAGTAAAATTTGGAGCACTCTGTCGGAAATGTACAATTTCCTGGACCGCCTATACTTTTCTAATTTACGATGCCGCCCCAAAGGCACAAATTCTACTACTTTTCAATTTGTTGCCGATTTGCTAAACACCAAAAAAAGATTTCGTTCAAGCATGGATTTCATTCATTCGCTCACTAATTCAGTTGTAGTTTCGAAGCCATTGAGTAAGACACAGAAGTCGGCTACTGTATGTCATGACGATAAATACAGCATCAACACCTAAACAGAAATGGTTGAAAAGAAAAGTCTGACACAGCAGCAGCAAAAACAGTCTTGGCTATCGTAGAGGCGTCCGTCCGTCTGTCACACTGCTGTATTGTGTCAAAACGACACAAGCGAGGGCTATGCTACAAAATCTTCACTGTTGGATTTCATGAACACTCTATTTTTGTGACAAATCTTGCCCAAAGCTATGTACTGCCGGCGGATAGCATTAGCTGCTTACGAGGGTAATAATGAAGTGGCGCCATCTAGCGAAAGATATTTCGCACATTCCGTGTATGCATTTCGCAAAACTGATGCAAGCATTATCATGCACGCCAAAAAACCAAAAAAACATGTGACCTTGACATGTGACCCATGACCTTGAAATTCAACAATGTTCTATAGAGGTTGTCGAAATGCACATTCGTGCAAAATTTCATCGAGCTAAGTTCTGCTGTTTACGAGTTTTGGTGTTAACGGAAAAAAAACTTAGCGATGATGCTGAAAACCATACTGCCGTCGTTTCTGCGAACAGTGAAAATTCTCTGCGCATCCATCACGCGTAGGCTGCATTGCCACGGTCATTATCACGATGGGTTCAAGGCTTTCTCTGTCACTGTAGGTGGTGTCGTTAAGACAGGACATCCTACGTCGTTTGTAATCCATGTAGCTATGTCGTTGACAACGTGACGCCACGCCATCACTACACTGTGTGCGTGGCTGCTGCGCACAGCTACCAGCTACACAGGAGGCCACAGATGTGCCACGGATCATCGAATTTTCAGTCCGCGGATTCTGATTTACGATCCGCAACAGTAAGCTATGCAATCTCGGGCCCAGTGGCGTACACTGTAAGAGAGGGGTGGTAAAGACTGGAGCAATCTGAAGGGCCACATGGAGCCATGATTCTGAAAAAAAACACCGCATGCCAAGCAAACGAATTTGTGCGTAGTTATGTAGTGAAACTAAAAACAAAAATTGCATTTACTACAAGTAAATGCAGGTTGAGTTGACTTTAGCTGAGCGTAGAAAAATTATTTGGTATTTGTGTACGCAACTTCTCGTCCACGAATGATCCGTCCGTCCGTCCGCCAGTCCAAGATAATATGCATGCGGATCGCGGTCCGCACTCCGCACATCTCTCCATGTGCCGATGTAATACATGCGTGCTGCTGACACTGCCGCTACTGCTGCTGCTGCTGCAGATGATGACAACGGCATGTCGCTGATGCACAGCCGTGTATTGCGTGACAATGGCTGACGAGGGCGACGTCTGTTCAGCTGTTTGTATGCTGAAACGTTGTATTAACTGTCTTGTATTAACACTGTCGGCGGCTGCGATAGTCACAAACGCCCAGTACGCTCAGACGTCTAACAAGATACAGGTTCCTCTCGGTAAGTAGCCTAGTTGATAACAATAGGCTAGGCCTAGCTTCAATAAGCGTGCTTATCACGAACATCCGTTGCCGCTTATAGGGTGTTTACACGATCGAGCAAACATCGAGCATGCTAATTAGGAGGGCCGGCGAGTTGTAATTGGAATGCTTATATAACACGTGATCAGCCGTAGGCTAAGAGCTTAAGCCTAGGCCTACATTTGAGCCAGGGGCGGGGTTCCAATAGGCCTGCTTGAGCCAGCTCGATGTTTGCTCGACCGTGTAAACACCCTATTAGATTCTGAATTTCACTTCTGCCTTTATTTTTTTCCATTCAAAACACAAACGCGTAAATTACAAACTGCGTAATCAAAGTCCCATAGCCTGTGCTTGTCCAGCTGTAGACCTAAAGGTAGTTCACGAGAAGCTCTAGGCCTACAGCTCGACAACATGCACTTTCTTGTTTTTACTTTTAGTAAATTGTAGGCTATAGGCTTAACTTAGATGCACACGCAGCCAGATTTAAATATGAAAGATTTGAACTAAGCACGCCTTTATTTTTGATAGCCTATTCAAAGTGTTTTAAAGATACAAAAACATAGCGACCTAGGGTTTTACGATAGCGAGCGAGGCGTCAAAGGCCGCATTATTTGTCCTGCTCGTCCGTCTGTTCGTCTGTCCGTCTGCCTCCGTCCCGTGCGGGCTCATATCTCGAAAATCAAAACGTAGTCTACAGAAGAAAAACCAAAATTAGCACAAACATCAAACACGACAGAAGTGAGTGGTTTGCCAATTTCTACCTAAAATAATATATTCAGGCAGATTGCTGCACACTGTGTGGACGCTATATTTCACTATTTAACGCCAGTTAGGCTTTAACAAATTCTGATTTTCAGTCGTGCTGTCAGTCGGTTTGTCTGTACTGTGTTCATTATTTCTGCTCTTTATTGGATATTGGTTGACTGTCGGCGGTCAGCCATTGTATTTGCCGGTTTGTTGTCTTTCGTGCCTGCATTGTAATTAATACTTTAAAGTTTGTTTACTTCGGCATTTTTGGTTAAAAAAGCAGAGAGGCCAGGAAATTGCATTTTTTGACAGACTGCGGCGAATTTTTAACACACGAGATTATTGTTGCTAAAACTTAAAATTTTGCCCTTAAATTTTCCCTATAAAAGGGGATTTTCAGCCCCAAATTTTGTATTTTTTGAGAAAATTTTCCTATAAAATAAAATTTACGGCAAATTGTCTTCTGCCCTTTTCACGATGCAACTGTTTCTTGTATATGCGTTGGTGCAGGGGCGCTGTTTGACAATGCGGACAACGAACTGAGGTCAGCGTTCAGTTACGAGATGATCAGCCGCAACAAGCGATCGCCGAGGTTTCGACTCAGCTCCGAGACACATAAGATTGACAACGACGACAGCTACGCCGTCGGCGCCGCGAGTTAGTAGGCTTTTCAGTCATTAAACTGTCTCACTCACTTAAACAACAGTCACGACGTCGTATGTACTGGATGCCGCACTGCTAGAATGGATAAGCGAATACAGTGCGGGCTGCAGAATCGTAGGCTACTTAAACCACGCTCCGATGGCAATATTGTTGGTAGGTCACAGTTAGGCCTATTGTAAAAGTATACAATGACTGATGAATCTGGTGATGAATTTGTCTTACAGAAGAGCAACACTGAACGACATCTTGGAATTCATATTGACTGTTGTCTGAATTTTTCTGAGCACATTTACAAGATAACTCATAAAGCCAACAGTATATTGGCAGTTATTCGAAGGACATTCACACAACTTGATTGTCAGTGCTTTACTTTACTGTTCAAGTCGTTGGTACGTCCACATTTGGAATATGGGATGCCTATGTCTTTTCCCTTTAAAATGAAGGATATTGAAAAAGTCGAGAAAGTCCAAAGACGAGAAACTGAACAAGTTAAATCTCTACGTGGCTTATCATACGAGCAGCGACTTAAAAAGCTGAATTTACCAACATTGAAATATCGACGTCATCATGGAGACATGATTGAAGTTTATAAAATTCTACACGGAATTTACGACACAGATATCTCGCAAGGCATTCTACAGTTGGCACAAGACAATAGAACAAGAGATCATTTTTTGAAATTAGTTACACAACACAGTAAAACGGAGATCAGAAAAAAATTGTTTCTCTGTCAGAGTAGTGAAACCTTTGTTGTATCATCTAGAAATATCCAGACATTTGAATCAAGACTGAACAAAGCATGGGAAAATCAGCCAGTTCGTTTTTGCTAGGAAGAAGAGCTCCAACTTTGATTATGAAGATCTGGATACAGAGGACTTATTATGTCCTGCGTCCAGTACCACCGATAATGATGATGATGATGTGGATGATGGACTACACCGTCGTTGGCTCTATGACGCACGACTGTAGCCGATAGTTGTGAAAACGTTAGCAATGCATGCATGCAAGTTGAGTGTGGTTTGAATCAGCAGATTTATCCGGTCTAAAATCTGGCATTGCATTAAAAAATCAACACGCATGACGCGCACCGGAACGCCACCGGCAATAGCTGTAAACAATATGCAAGGGCACAGAGGCGCGGAACTCTTGTTACCAGTTCTGCGGGACCTCAGAACTTGGTTTCAGTGCATTCCGTTCCACTCTATAACCACTGGGTAAGGTGTTACATTTTGCGTATTATGCGCGTACCAATTTAGCAGGCTCAATCAATTAAGCGTATTATTTATGCAGTGCCTTTGAAGTTGGGACGTAACAAATCCATTATTATCGTTGTAATTATTAATCGTTCTTTTTGTCTGTGTTTCGCAGTATGCAAGGTGATGTCTCGAGGCGTGTTTTCGTTCTTCGCGTCGCAGACGGCGTCGACGATCAGCACGATCCGCTCGTTCAGCTCCACGTTCCAGATGCCGTTCGTACTGGGCAACACCGCCTTCAACCATTCGACCCGCCATCTGTTGGTGACGTCACAGCATCATCATCATCAGCATCAGTACCAGCAGCAGCAGCATCGTGGCAACAATGCAGAGCTGGGCTACGAGCTGTACATCACGCCGCACTACGCACGAGCGCTCGTCGACGTCATCGCGCACTACAACTGGAAGGACTTCTGGTATCTCTACAAAAACGACGAAGGTGATCGTTGTTTATCTACAGTGTGAGTCGAAAAATGCGTTGTGAAAATGGAGAATTTATCCGGCTAAGCGCGCATAATATGGCATAACTTTATTAAATTTATGAATAATTGAGTGAAACTTTGTAATTTGGCGTAAATTTGAACGCCAAAGATGCGCGTAAAATATAGTTTAATAATTTCCTGTCTCTGAAAAAATAAAGTTTAGAAAAACTTTAGGCGGTTAAAATTTTTTAACTCACGCTGTATAAACGTTGTCGATGGTGAATATCAGCTGCGCGTGAAAGGCTTAGGTTGGTTTTTGCGGCACGATGAACGCAGTGCAAAGCGCGATATGGGCATTCGATTCGCTGCGCGGACCTCTCGTGCAGCAAAGACTTGTTCTAAAACTTGCCGATTGTTGTACAATTTAAGGCGCGTACAGAGCGACGTAACTGAACTAAACTGACACGGTTTATACCCCGTTTACACGATCGAGCAAACGTCGAGCAGACATCGAGCAGACGTTGAGCAAACATCGAGCTGGATCGTTCAGCTAACATATAGCAGCAAACGTCGAGCAGACGTCGAGCAATAGCACGTGTATTTTGAATACATTTGTTCGATGTTTGCTTGATGTTTGCTCGATCGTGTAAACGGGGTACTAGTTTTTGACGAATTGACCAACGGGCAAGCAGCGCGAGCCCATTGGTCAGTTTGTCAAAAACTAAACCATGTCATAATCTCAGCTCAAACGCACAGAAGCACACAGACAGACATAAGCAGACAGAAATAGTCAGATGGTCGGGCGTTGTGGGTTTTCATTCCCGTGGGATTTTTTCATTTCCGGGAATGTGTTTCCTACGTGCGTATTACAACAAGGCATAAATGTTAAAAACATTAATTTGCTAATAAAAAAACATAAAAACACGTTTTTTACTTTTATACAAAACACTAAAAACATCATAATAAACATTAAACTACATTTGGCAGAAATTAGCGCAATAACGTGTTAAAAACAAAAATCTATTATTTGTCAAAAGTAAAGACCGACATGTACTGAACAGGCCAGTTGAGAGCCACAGCGGGGCCCGGGGAAACATTCTTGCGGGGTCCCCAAACATTTTCACAGGGTCCATTTGAGGAGACCATTTTTGAATTTTTCTGTTCAAAATGGTACATTCTGGCG
>Ga0209367_1002210_pt1 | contig 25424 bp, 14 predicted proteins | sample WorMetLIZISLAND2_FD_187412 | JGI IMG/M metagenome (GOLD analysis project Ga0209367, IMG submission 187412) | Marine gutless worms symbiont microbial communities from Max Planck institute for Marine Microbiology, Germany - Olavius geniculatus... ... | reverse complement strand
GATAAGCAGGTTGAGAGGAGTTGAGAATGTTGTACGTCAATGTGGCAAGTTTGAATTCAATGCGTTGATCAATTGGGAGCCAATGCAGATCCTGGAGAATATCAGATGAGCGAGTACCACGAGGGACAGCGTGACTGGCAACAACTCTGGCAAGTGTATTTTGGACGCACTGAAGACGGTTGATATTTTTCTGAGTGGTGCCGAAAAGAAGAGAATTAGCGTAGTCTAAGCGACAGCAGACCAGGGAAGAAGTGATGGATTTGGCCATATCATCAGTGATGGCCGAACGAATATGGCGGAGTGACCGGATGTGATAATAAGCAGATTTGCAGACGGAGCTAATGTGTTTACCCAAAGAAAGGTGACAGTCCAGAGTGACACCGAGAATCTTTATGTATCTATATATCGAGAATCTATATATCGATAAAGTGTACATTTTCTACAACCAATCAGTTTGTTGTGGATGTGATGTCAGCGTGATTTATGCCGTCGTTGAACATCAGATAGAAACGATTCACAGCCTTAAATCATACAATGTCATGCATACAGGACACCAAAAAATAGGATTTCAGACTCTGAAACAGATAACAGTTACTGTGAGTCACGTCATGTGATATCACAAACTGTTGACTTTTCAATTAAATTCTACGAATAACGTTAAATCTTGACATGACATAAGTCACAGCATTCCTTTGTTTATTTTAAATATCCAACGTCTACAGCCAATCTGGAAGTGCAGAGCAATCAGCAAGGAGATCAAATTATGACTATATTCTTCCATCGTAGTTCCAACAGCAACTTATGCCTGTGAAACATGGAAGACAACAGCAAAAGCTACCAAGATGATTCATGTGTTTCACCGTCGTTGCCTTAGGAGGATCCTTGGGATTTCATGGTGTGATCACATCACGAACGATGAAGTAATGACATGCTCTGGTCAAATAGCATTGCACGACATAGTAGCAACGAGAAGAAGACGTTTCATCAAACACATCCTCAGACTTCCACCAACGAGGCTAGCTAGCCTGGCCATAGAATGGAGACCTGAAGATGGCAAGAGGAACATTGGAAGACCCAATAGGACATGGCAAGATACATTAAAAGAAGATCTGGAGGTGATGGGCATAGACTGGAGCGACAAGACGACTGCTGCCAGCAATCGTGCCAACTGGAGATGAATCGTCGACCAATGTTCCACACAAAACTTGAGGAACTAAGTCTAAGTAAGTAAAGTTTTTTGCTGATTTCTCAGCAACTGTCTAAAATTTCATATGAAAATTTTACAGATTTATTGAATGAAATGCTCTACATCTAACTGCCAAGTGAAGTGTGATTCTGTTGAAAAACGAGGAAGTTATAGACTTTTTAGTATAACTGACTACCGATTTTTCAGCATTAAAAATGTTCAAGCTAAAAATGCTATTTAATATTGAAGAACTGGTTATCACGTCACTGGTGATGACATCATGGTAACGTTTTGATAAACAATAATTTATGGCTGAGAAAACAGCGAAAAACTTTACAGGGCTACTTTATTTTGCCATATCCTGTACCCATAGCAGCACGGTGTCTGACAGCATCTATCCGATTGTAACACATGCAGACACACAAACACGCACACATGCAAACACACTGACAGAAACATGGATGCAGAGACAAGTGCAAACTACTTACAGCAGCACGATGTCTGACAGCATCCATCTGATTGTCACCAGCTTGCTGAATGAGCTTATTGAGATCAGCCGACAACAAGTCATCAAGGATGAAACCCAACTCCACGCCAATCTCACTCAGCTACACACAGACAGACACATATCATTAAATACAATAACAGGCTGAAATGGTAACTAGTAAGTTATATAAATTCACGAAATTCCAACGACGTTTTAGTTAATTTGTCGGCGCTTCGGCAGTTGCTGCTGCCTTCATCGAAATGACTGCCTGCCTGGTGTTGCTGTGGCGGACAGTAATTTTTGCAGATGTAACTAAGTTGGTAGGATGCCTGACAGCAACATCTGGCAGGCAGTCATTCCAGTGCAAGCAGCAATGGTTGCAAAAATGTCCACAAATTAACTAATTAATTATAAGAATTTACATAACTTGTAAAACATTCACAAAAACTCGGCGTTCTATTCAGACAACAAAGACTGGAGCCTGAAATGACAACCACTGGCCAAAGATCAGGAGCAGGATTGAAGACGGACAACAAGCTAAGGGCTCTGAGGAAGCGTTTCAGTGGTGTTTGCAGCAAAGCAAGAACATAGTCAGAATTTTTGCTTGGGTGAGGTCTGCCCTTCCCTCGTACTCCCTTCCCTTCCGCTTCCTTTCTCTTGCCTTCCCTTCCTCATTCCCCACCTAAGCCACAAAAGCTCCCCCAGTGAGCTCTGGGGTGCGGCCCTGGCTGCAAACACATTTTTCATTCTCAAAACGCATCTCATGACAACACTTTAGTCTTTACAAATGAAAACATTTCTTAACATTTTTGGGTGGAAAACAGAATCCATTAACACCCCTCCCACCCACTTGAATACCGCCCTGCAGTGAACGGCCAACCTCCCGAAAGACTTCCACTACACTCAGCAGTCAGGAAGACACCATTACGTTGATTATATTTTGTCATAAAAATCAGCTCACTGGCGTTCGTTGGGAGAACGGAACACACATGTGGCAGGAAAAATACCCTCCAAGAGATCACTGGATATGCACTGGATACATCCAGACACACTCAGAGGCAGACAAACAAACAAGAGATGGAGACGAACAGAAAGAAACAGTCAGACAGATATAGACAGACACAAAGACAGAAGAGAGGGAGGCAGAGGGGTACCTGTCTACAGTAGCAGGTGGCGTCAGTGACACACTGCGCTACAGCCGACAGGTTGTACTTGGTGACAAAGACTTGACCCGAGAAGACACTGACAAAGTACTGAAGTTCATGCCTCGCCCACAGCACAAATGCTACACCCAAACACAACAGGCAATACAATCTCTGGACTCCGTGGATGATCCACTAACACCCCTAGCTTCGTACATGCATAATTTGACCAATTACCAAAAAAAAAAAAAATTTTTTCGCTTGCTACATCGGTGGTAAACTTGAAATATACTAACCACCACATGCTAAGTGCATTGCGAATATAGTCAGCTGTGGAGTATAGTGAATATATTACAGGTCAGTGAGCTTGTAGTTTACTAGCTTGTATCTCACTCATTCAATAACTGATCACATTCCACAAGGTAGTGTAGAAACGCTTCCGAGGTATGGTGGGATCTTCAATCAGTGCCTAACAGTAAATCTACTGCAGAGTATATCAAGTGACAGAATTTTAATCTTATACACTCTGCCCACTGTATCTGCCATAAATGTTTTTACTGTTTTACAGAAAAATACATTTAACACATTCTCAATGTTCTTTTTATTGTTTCCTAACGTTTATGACGTTCGCGGAACATACTGTAGACATTGAATAGACTGTGTCAGCGTTTAGTATAATGGAAACATGTGACTTTATTCCAGCATATGGAGTGGACAAATGCTTTGTTACTAAACAGACAGACAGACAAACAGACTAACACAGAAATAGATAGACAAAAAGACTGGCAGCTATAGAGACAGAGGAACAAACAAACAGACAGACAGGGAAAATAACACACAGACAGCAAGGTAGGGTTAGACTGACTGGAGAAGCAGCCTAGGTGTTGTGGAAATGCTTTGAGGAACTCGATGGCTGTGTCTATGAGGCTGGTGAAGAACAGTCGACACATGCTGGTCACATAGAGCGAAGCGTTGCTCTCGGCTTTCAACTGACGCAGACCGTAGCGACACATCGCTCCACGGTTTGACAGAAACAACTCACACGCCTACACCATAAACACCCACCCACAGAAAGACAGACGAGCAGACACAGACAGTCAGGCTTTACAGAAAGAAATATCCTTTAAATCCACCATCACAGCCACAGGCTTATCTTCTAATAGTTTACACTCCTGTCTCAGATTCCTCTACTGAGTTGCATAGCGCCGGGATATGACGTGCTATTGTTGTAGCGATGAGCCCAACAGGCACTACCTTTATGGGGGAAGAGCAGAAGCAGAAAAAGCAGGCAAATACTACCAATACATAGCAATAAATATTCCAAATTATTATTTGCTACATTTAGTTAAGATTTGGAGAACATTTGGGTTTAAATTTCATACATAAACAATTAATTAGCAATCGTTTATAGTGTTTGTCAAATTAATCATAAATACTATGCCAAAACTACAAGCAATAATTTCAATACTTATTAATTATACAAGTTTTTTCCTAAACTATCAAAATATTATTTATAATGTCACTAATCAGGATTTGAAGAATAGCAGGTACTTGCATCTAGGCAATAATTTAATTATTGCAACAATTTTACAAACTGGCAGGAAATGACGGTGCCCACAATAATATTGAATAAACAAACTGCCACATATGAGATAGATTTAGACAAGTTCGATCGCATGACAACAGGATCAAAACACGGCAGTTTCAGATTGACCCTATATCAATCCCTTGGTTGGTAACTGTCCTTGGCTCTGCCTCAGGCAGTTACTGACATTAAGGCTTGATATAAGAGACGATATAAAAACTGTCGTGTGTTAACAACTAATAAACACACCAGTCTGTACAGCCTATCTCATACCTGCACAGACTTGCCAAGGCGTATCAGCTGTGCGACGGCTCTACGTGCAGACCTACGACCGCCTTTGATTGAACGTTCTGGGGAAATCTTTAGTTCATGCACCAGCACAGAGGTCAGCTGTTGAACACGGTGATCAACACGTGACCTACCCACACAGTTGTAGCAGTTGCTGCACCAGTTGTTGTAGTTGTTCGTGAAAACTACATTACAACTACTGCAGTCTGGTGAAATCTGTAGTTCATAGATCAGCACAGAAATCAGCCTTAGAACACAATGATCAATAATAATCATAAAAATAATAATAGCTGGAGTGGTCTTGTTCGAACAGGAGGTGTGTTTTAGAGCTCCCGTTTCAACTGCGTTTTTAGCGTGTTTTTACTGGCTTTTTTATGCCGGAAATATTTCATATTGGTAGGCCCACTGTCAGTCTTTCTTCCTATTCGTCGTTGGTTCATTTACAGTTTGATTTGTAGCTTTCTTGGAACAATTAGCTGTAAGTTTGTGTTTACGTCACGTGACCGCTCGCTGGTAACTGGGCTGAAACGGCTGTTCCAGATGTTTCTCGGCAATGTCCCTATCTCAGCCTTGGCCATTGTCACAAGATGCCAGCAAAAGTAATGGATCGGTCAGGATCTGTCATTGCCAAGCTGGACTTTTCAAATGCATTTAATTGTCTGCAGCGTGATTCCATGCTCGAAGCTGTTTCTCAACAAATCCCAGAGATTTACAACTACTGTCATTCAGCATACATCCATCACTCTGTACTGTGGTTTGACGAGCACGTGATATGATTGGAGGAAGGCCCGCAGCAGAGTGACCCATTGGGCCACCTACTTTTCTGCCTGAAAGTCCAGCCGCTCCTGAACTCTCTACAGTCTCCACTAGTTGCTGGCTTCATGGATGATTTCACTCTTGGTGGACCGAAGAATGTTGTCGACCATGACACTGCTGTAATGACAAGCACTGGCACCAGTCTGGGCCTCCACCTCAATGTGGCGACGTGTCAGCTTGTGCATCCCCAGAGCAGCGCTATTAAGTCAGCGGTACTGGGTTCCTTAAAGTCAACAGCACTGGACGAAGCCATGTTGCTTAGGGCCCCTTTGTTGCCAAGCAAAAGGATGGATACAGCGCTGGATATGTGCTGCTCCAATTTATACTGAAAGCCTGAGTCACATCGAGGCCCATGACGAGCTGGTTCTGCTGCAATCACGTTTCTGTGCACCAAAGATTCAGCACATTTTGCACTGTACTCCATGCCACGGTCACCAGGCCCTGACCACTTTCAATGATCTCATGACTGTCCCTGCAGGAAGACGGCAGATGCTAGAGAAAATCACGGCCTGTCATGTCGTTTGGCCTTTGACAAGATGGCTTGCCATCACAAGATCAACGATCTTGTCTCGCAGGCCCTACACAAGGCCAACATCCCATCCGTGAAAGAGCCATCTGGTCTTGTCAAAGTAGATGGTAAACGGCCCGAAGGCAGCACTTTGATTCCCTGGCACACTGGCAAAGCAATGGCATGGGATGTCACTGTAGTCAATACACTGGCGAAGTCCTATCTCTCGCTCTTTGCCAGTCCAGGTGGTGCAGCAGAGCATGCCACGGCCAGGAAGTCTGCAAAATATTCATCACTTCCATCTTCAAACATCTTCTAACCCTTGGTTTTGGAAACACTTGGACCAATAAATTCTACTGGAATTTCTTTCCTCACCGAGCTTGGCCGCAGGTTGATACATGTCTTGGGAGACTGTCACGAAACCACATACTTATTTCAGTGAGTCTTTTTGGCAGTCCAGCGCTACAGTTCGGTAGCCTTCAAAGGAACCTTTACAGTTCCTACCGAATTGGACCAGTGCCATCCAGCAACTTGGTTTTTGTTTTCAACTTTTGTTTTCAACCCCCGGGAACGTTTACTACAGGGGTATAAAAAATAATAAACAAATTTGTATAGCGCCAGTATGTCGACTGACTTCAGAGCTGCAGTTACAGTGGTGTTATACTGTTAGAGCTAGGCCTAAATTTTTGATGAAAGAGAAAGGTCTTACCTGTACTCTCTGACAGACGAGTTCTTGGGACAACCATCCATGTATGCATTAACTGCACAAACACACACATAAGAATGTGTGCAACTTAAGCATGCACGCACATTGAGCTGATTGGCTCTGAGTCGCCACAAGTTGTTTTGTAAGATACGGTGGTTGGGTTCAAATGAATGGTAGTTTTAGGCTTACACTATCGTTTAGGGTTGGGTTTAGAATTAAGCTTACGATCAGGAATAGCGTTAGTCAGGAATGGGGTTTGGGGTTGGCACACGTGTATAGGTAAGTGGCGAGCAGCCAAAGCATGCATGCACTCTTAACGTACATGCGTGCCTGCAGCCTCCTCCTTTCAGTTACCAGCATACAAACTCTACCATAGGCTACGAGATGCTTTAGACAAACTCCGTGTTTGTTTGAACATTATCTCCTTGCCTTAAACTTTTGCTGAGCCAGTTCACTGAGTGAAAACCAAAGCTGAACACTAAAATCTGCACTTAGTCCAAAGTTCAGATAAACTTTGGCCTATGAACTTCAGCTCAATGAATTGACTCAGCAAAAGCCTAAGCAAAAAAAATGACCAATACAAATAATTTGACCTAGTCAGACAATGCAATAAATGCAAATACTTTTCTGGATGAGGTCAACAGCAGCCTCAAAGTCTCGCTGTGCAATGCAGACGTCGAGGTCTTCGGGTAGCTCTTGGACCCAGTCTATGTGTAACAGCTGCTCCACACCACCGGTACTAGCACCAGGCTCCAGACAGCCACCGGTGCCAGTAGTTGCACCGGTCAAGTCTGTACATCATATACAACATGCTACATCCTGCTGTACCTCAGTCACAGACAGACAGACGCAGAGGCACATGGCACACACATTCAGACACACACTCAATAGACAGCATAGCTATGTTAAGCCCAAATTTCATTACACAGACTTTCACCGAAAATTACCCGCAGTGAAAGTGACGGACACAAACGGTAACAAATCATGAAATCATGAAGTTTCTGTGAAAGTTGAGGACAAAAACCATCTCAACATGTCAAAATGGTTGCGACAAAGTCTGCGACAATTCTGCAACAAACGCGTTTGTGTCGCTGTAATGCAACTTGGTCCAAGATAATGCATGGAAAAAGTTGGCAACAACCTCGTAACTGCCGAAAAGACACGCCCTTCTCTATGTGACCTTAACACCAAATGGAATATCATTGGTTTGCCAGTAGGCAAAGTCACCAATGTTAACACGTAGTTTGGGTGTTTTTTTATCGTTACCTAATTCTCTCAAATATGCTAACCCTAACCTTAACCCTGACCCTAAACACTAACTCTAACCTTAACTTTATACCACAACCACATATGTAATATTAATCACATATCATACTCCGTTACACAAAACAGTAGCGCCATTGCAATAGCCTACATGCCGTTCACAATATCTGATACATGTTGTCATCTAAAACCTGTTTTAGACGATCAAAGCATGTTTTAGACAATGAAAACATAATGAATAAGCAATAAAGTAACATATTAAATAATAATTTGCAACATCAATTGCTGGAAAAAGTTGTACAATTCAAAATTCGGCCTTCGCTATGGCGAACCCTCACTATGGCGAACCTTCGCTATAGTGGGCCATTACCGACAAAGTCTGCGGATTTTGTCGCCAACTTTCATGATTTGAATCTGTGACAAAGTCGCAGAGTCTATGTAATGGAGTTTGGACTTTACCAGACTGTGTAGCTGCAGACTCTGCTGCTGTAGCTGCATCCTGCTGTGCTGCTGCTGCTGCTGCTGTCTCTCTGCGCTGCGTGTCCAACGCCATCTTCTTCCGCTTGGTGTCTTCCAAGATCAACAGCAACTGACGCTGTACAGATATATGCAGGGCCCGCAGTTTTCCGTGAAAAATTTTGCCAAATTCTGTAGGCCAGTTTGCAAAATTCATCCAAATCATCAAAATTCCATGGCTCACCACAGCCTTCCATTTGTGAGTAAACTGCACTCTATTCTGTTCATTAACTTCCATTATTACGTGCTCAGTTGTGCCAGCAAGACACAATGAAAATTATTAATCTTTTTTAAGGTGCAATCTCCCAAGTTGCGTTGTGTTTGCTTCATATGATTAAGTTTGATTTTTCGTCACATTCCATGATAAAATTACGCCATCTAGCCAATGATCGTACTAATCGCCAGTCATTTTTCAACTTCTGCAAAATTCCGCGGATTGGCTCAAAATTCTATGAAACACGGAAAACTGTGGGCCCTAGATGTATGTAACAATGCTGAATCAATATATCAATCATTCAATCAGTGACTGAAGCTCTTCAGTCATGCGACAATCATTCAAGCAGACTGTCTACATCTTTCTTGTGGTGTCTTCCAGTAAACTGGCATTAAGCAACACAGCGACACACTCACTCACTCATGTCTGTATACTGTCATTTGTGTCCTTCGAGACGTTTGTTTCTTTTTCTATGCCAACACTCACACCGAGCACACTCACAACATGCTCACAACTGAAACAACAAATGGGTTCACATATTTATACATCGCATGACATGATCAGCAAACTAGACCACCAACTATGACACGACACCATGATGACATGATGGCATAAAACCTTCGCTTTGGGACTTTCAGCTTGAAAAAGTCGAGTGTCAGGAAATATGAGGAGCTTGAACGCATTCTTGATGATGTTGGTATCTTTGACATTAACAACAGCCAGATTGTCCAGTTCATAGAGCGTGTGAAACTTGTAGCGCACCGGGCCACGCCTATGCACAGACACAGACAGAGAGACAGATAGATAAAAACACACACAGAGAGAGAAGCAGCCTGCTTCAACTGCCACCTAATGACTTTGACGCTGTAATGATAATTAACAGCATCCAAGCGACCATGCTAATAGGTCTCATTACAGGTCATTACAGATGCCTAACTAGAAAACTAAAAGGCACAGAGAAACCAAAACTGGCATGAACATTTCATGGGGCAACACCCCCTGAGACAAAATTAACCAGAGTGTCAATTTTCAGATCAAAAAATCAAAAGTCAAGATTATGGTTTGCCTTATGCCTTATTCGCTGCCTTCGATACAGTGGATCACGATGTGCTTCTGCAGCAACCACAGATAAGCTACGGTATTGATGGCATGACATGGATGTGGTTTTGCTCATACCTGCTTGATCACTTCCAGTACGTCAGAGTCAGAACCGACTTATCACCGGCATCATTGATGAGATTTGGTGTTCCGCAGGGATCTGTTCTTGGTCCAATACTATTTCTGTTGTACACAGCTGATGTTGTTAAGCTGGTCCAGTCCTATGGTTTTTCTGTGCATCTGTATGCTGATGACATTCAAGTATACGGCTTCTGTTTGCCATCATCAGTCGATCAGCTGCAGATGCACATGTTGGCCTGTGTTGACGCCGTTGCCAACTGGATGTCATCAAATCAACTGCAGCTTAATGCCATCAAGACAGAATTCCTATGGTGCACACCAGCTCAACGACATAGTGAACTCCCTGCTGCACCATTACAAGTGTGCAGCGATCACATGACACCATCTACAGCTGTTCGGGACTTAGGCATTTATCCGGACTCTGACGTCAGCATGCGTTCCCAAGTCTCACGAACTGTCTCGGCATGTTTTGGCGTTCTGAGGCAGTTATGCAGCATTCGTCGTTCGCTGTCTCACTCGGTCTTCCAGTCTCTAGTTGCTGCACTGGAGCTGACGAAGCTCAACTTTGGAAATGCAACACTGACCAATACTGCCATTCCAGCTAAATCATCTACAGGTGGTAATGAATGCAGCGGCCCAACTCATCTACCAGTCCAGTAGATACGACCACATTACATTGCTGCTTTACCGTCTGCACTGGCTTCATGCGCCAGAGCAAATAGCGTACAAACTGGCCATGCTAGTCTACCAGTGTGTCCACGGACTTGCACCAGCCAGCCTACCTGGCTGACGCCCTACGGCCCGTTGCTGGACTTCCTGGTTGACAACGCCTGCGCTCATCATCAATCTCAGCACTGGCTGCAACACTGACACGTCTGTCCACGATCGGCGTCCGAGCGTTTGCAGCAAAAACATGGAACAGTGTGCCACCAGAAGTGACGTCTTCAAATTCCTTGCAAACATTTAAGACTAAACTTAAGACTCATTTGTTCCGATCCTCATTTCCACTCATCATCATCATCATTTCTGGCAAGCACCACTAAGAGTGCGTAGCGCCAAACAGACATCAATCTCCAGAGTGGACGGTTCTGAGCCAAGTCAACTGCGTCATCCATATTGAGGTCGCTGGATTTCAGATCCTGCTGAATGGTTTTCATCCATGTAATACGAGGACGTCCCAGTGGTCTCCTGAGGCAGTTATGCATTTCCACTATGGACTGTAAAGTGACTGCAGTGCCATTGGCATTTATCACTTTGAATTTCATTATATTGTATTGTATTGTACTGTACTATGCCCATATTAACTGCAATGGGTGAGTATACAGAGCTTGGCAGACAGCCACATACAATGTCAACATGCTCAGTTGTTAACAGAGACAGACAGTTATCTATCCAAGTAGTAAACAAGTGATAGTGACCTGACTAGGAGTCACACTCACAACCTTTTTTCTCCAGTGTCCTAATGGTTATGACACCAAGCTATAGACAGATAAATAGAGATACAGACAGACAGACAAACAGACATAAACACTACCTGTGAGGCATAAGTAGAGCAATCATGAGACTGTCACTGAGAAGAAACAAGCTGACTTTTTGTATGACAGCCAAAGACTCAGCATCCACCTCAATGAGATCACCACTGTGTACCAGAAACCTCCCCGGCACCTCTGTCACTCCCTGCCAAACAGACACACAGATATATACACAGAAACAGACAAACACACAGAGAAAGACAAACACACCCAGACAGACACACAGACACAGAGACTCAACATCCACCACGATGAGATCAGCACTGTGTACCAGAAATCTACCTGGCACCTGGCATCTCTGTCACTCTCTAGTACCCCTATACACATACACATACACACAAACAAAGACAGGCATACGTAGACAGACACTTACAGAGACAGAAGACAACCTAGCACACAGCTACAGTAACAATAAAGCAAATTAAATTGAATTAAATGAGCAATTAAACTAAAAACTAAATGCAACAATGGACAGACATTAAAACACATCAGCAGCAATCAAACCAAACATTACAGACACTTTGACATTGGCGCCGAGTGACTCAAGGCTAGCATCTAATTCAAAGAAATGACGAACAAATACAATATGACGCAATGAATGATTTGCACCGAAAAACTGGCAGGAAAAAATAATGCACTACACAGCTCTCAACAGAGGATAAAACAACGCACCGAACAGCCCTCAACTCTGTCCAGCAGAAAAGCCAAGTTCTTCTGTAAGTCGTCTTCCACCAACGATTTGTCCGTCTCATCCGGAGTATCCACTGACATACACAGACACACAAAAATCAACAAAGAGAAACAGAGAAGCTGAAAGTCACTCTTTAAGGAAAACCCATCACAGAGATACGATATAGAATCACAGTATTACCTGCCACCCGACACAGATGAACATGTCACACCTTAATCCCCATCACCAGATGGATCAGTACTTGATTTACTGACATCAGAGGGATAAAAAGCTGAGTTGACCTTAGTGTTGATGGTTTACCCATCTGCAGACAGTCACCCATCCAAGTAGTAAACGCTTGACAGCAACCCAACCTGAAGTCAAACCCTTGACCTTTCGATCACCAACACCCTACCGTTATGTCATCAAGCCAGCCGATAGGCAAACATAAAGAGAGAAAGACATCAGTGCATCAGCCAGTGTTGCAACTACCATGGATGGCACATGCCAAAACAGTGTGTATAATGAAACTAAACTAAGCACCATCAACAACTTCAACTGTAAATCTCTAACACGTTAGTAAATAAAACAAAATTACATAAAACCAATGTAACACTGAACAATGAACATAAAATGAAGTGTAACATATTACGCAAAATTATAGCAATAATGCAATATGACAACAGCAATAAAAAATGTTGCCAACATAACATGCGGCCATGTGCCTATGTTATAGAATTTATCGGATGACTCTAAATGTGAATGTTTTAAACTGAAAATCAGCTCGCCAGTTACTTCTGCACTGGTAAATGTTCACAGACAGATGAACAAACTAACAAACGACATGACATATGAGGGTGACTGCATAACACTATGTTAATATTAACGTTAATGTAACCGACTTTACTATAGCCCAGGCCCCATACAAAATGTTCGTCAGAGGTACTAAATACAATACTGCAGAATACCAGCTAATAACTAACGGCTGTTAACAGTGACTGAAACTGTTCACACTGGATTTATACCTAACAGTGTTTAACAAAAAATAGATGTTATAGACCAGTTCTGTAACAAAGCATTGCTACTGAAACCACTAATAAAACAAGAAATTTGAGCTATTGCTCACAAGATGTGCGAAAGCCTATAGCAGTTCCAGTTCAGTAGTGTACTGAAAATTGGGGTGTTCATGCTAAGTTAATATACAAATACCAAATTCTCTATCTGGATCGCATAACGATAGTAGCGTGGCACCACTTTCTGAATGATATAGACTTGCGTCACAACCCAAAATCGCAAAAAAAATCTATAAAACCCTTTATTTTGGCGTTCAAGGTCATTCAAGGTCACTGAATTTGGCGCCAATCGGGAGCCAGTGTACAACTTCCTATTAGCGATTAACAGTAACCTAGGTCGTATCTCGCACCATTACTGAGATAGAGCGACTTATTGGCCAAAAATTGCAAATTTTGCCCAGCCCCCTCTCATTTAGCACCCTCGTTCGGGGTGACCCCCTTCAAATTTATGGAAAAGCTTTTCCTGGCAGCCGACTGTAAAAATTTGGTAATTCTAGCTTGCACCGTTTTTGACTGATCCACCCGTGTGACAGACAGACAGACAGAATTGCAATGGCTAAGACATGCTGAAAGCAGTAGCTGCTTTCGCGCGTAAAAGCACAAATGAAGCTTCACCGACAAATTCACAACACGTACCTGTAGGCACTACTTCTTAATGTTGCATTAAATTACACCAAATATTGCATTAAAATTACACCAAATTACACTAAATCACATAAAAAGCTGCAGCAAATTTCATAAAATGTTATATCATCCTATCCATGTTGCACTAAATAACTAACACAGGACGAAACAAAAAAAAACGTTTCTAAATAGCCCAACCCAGTGAATTATATTGGACTTTAGAGGTTTTATTAAATTTTGGGTTTTTTAAAGAAAAACCTTAGCTGAAAAGTCTGTTGGTTAATTCACCTGACTTTTTAGTTGCTCTTCACAGCACAAAATAGCCAAAGATTTGCAAATTTATAGGTTCAGATGGTTTAAAAACTCAACCGTAACAGTACATTTCATCATTAGTGGAACACAAAGCTAAAATCGAATTAACTTTGGGTGGGTTTTTGAGATCAGTTTTTAGCAGTTTTTATGTGGGTTTACCCAGTAAAGCCCACTGGGTTTTGTGGCTATCTGCATGCGCGTCTCAACCCAGAAATAACAATAAATAAATATCAAACTAACTGCTAAAAACAACATAGAATTAGTAGGCTGTAAAAGCTTTCAGTGCTAGTGCTTCCATCATATAACTGTCACTGTAATATAGCTCTTGTACACCACGTCCCATGTATAACAAACCCACTTCTATTTAAACCATAACTTTGAAAAAGTGGTCCTACTTCAATAATTCTTCCACTTCTGTATTTAGTAACAAACTTATGTGCAGATAATTCCACCTCGCATTCACTGCAAAATCACCCTGTGAAATATAAATATTTAACTTTACCAAATTAACATGATTGCACAATGCCACCATATACCAATGAGCTTTCACTGACTGACTGACTGACACTGGGAGGTTAAAGGTTGTGTAATATAGCTCTTCATAAAAAACCCAACTCAGAGCTACGAAGCATCACCCGCCATACGAGATCACACAGTGTTACCTGCCACCTGACATGGGCAAACGCGCCACACTTTAACCCCAGGCAGACAGACCGAATCTTGATTTACCTACACCAGACGAATGAAAGGCTGAGTTGACCTTGGTGTTGGTTATACACTTGAGATAGTTTACCTGTCCACATCCATCCATCCCAGTAACAACCACTCGATAGCAGGGACCCAACCGGATGTCAAACCAGCGAGCTTTCAATCATATGACGTAAATCCAACACGCTATCATTATGCCAACAAGCCACCACAACTAGCATCAACAGCTAGTAGCACTGTAGCAATAGCACTAAAAGCAGCCAACTAAAATGACCTTTGATGCCGGTGAGCGAAAGTTCCATCACAATTCCAGGTCACTATTCCATGCTGGACGGACATACACCAACGGGCACTGATCGAGTGACTGACAGGTGGGACTAGCCTCAACACATTAGCATTAGCGCTAGCAGCAGTAGCATTAACAGCAGCTGAAAGAACTGACCTTTGTTACCAGTAAGTGAAAGTTCCATCATTGACGTCATGACAGTCTTCTGATCAGTCAGCAAATGACTCAACTGATACATCTCTCCCTCCAGTACTAGCAGACAGACAGACAGACAGACAGGTACAGTGACACTCAGACATACAGACAGACACAATCACAGACACTCTCACACTCACATACAGACAGATACACAACCATCTGCAGGTACATTTAGTTTAAGGAGCATTATTCTATCCCCTGCCTGCTATAACTAGTAGATTAGAACTTTGCTAGAGCTATAGCTTAGCTATAGCTTAAGTCACTGCAGGCCAAATCACTGTAAATTACTATAGCTACAAGAAACAACAGAGGTCATTAATGTGTTTCCGCTTGAAATTGAATGCATGTGCCACTTGAAACTGGTGCTACAGTTGAAGCAAGTCCAAACAGCAAGCTGGATATTTCCTGATGTCAATGTTTTGTAATGCACATGACAGACTAACTGGATATTTCTTTCATAGTAAGGCATGTAACAGACTAACTGGATATTTCCTTTGCAGTTTCAATGAACTGATGGTAGTGTTTGTAGACATTCTTCTTGAGTCCGTCTGATGTCTCGGCCTGCAGCTGAATGATTTGATGTCGCAGACTTTCCAGATCATCAACACTTCCGCCATGAGCTTGCGTCTGCTTGCTCACAACTACAACACACCACAGCACAGCAACTGTCAGCGGTCAACTCAGCCTTCCATCCCTCTGGGGTAGATAAATCAAGCAGGGCCTGTCTGGCTGGGATTAAGACAAGGCACGTTCACTTGTGTGAGATGGCAGGTATCACTGTGTGATTTCATATGGCAGATGATGCTCTGTAGCTCTGAGATGGTTTCCTATAAAAAGTTATACCACGTAACCATAACCAAACTGTAGCATAGTATTAGTACTACAAAATGTCAAGGGTACAGGTTTCTATTCCAACAGTTGCTATTCCAACAAACCGTATTCTAACAGCTCCTATTCTTACTTTGACAAACATTACAGTTGTGAAAATAATGCAATGGTTTTGGTGCACTGGAGCCAAAGATATCATCAACCACAACCCTATAAGTTGGTGGTACAGGTAGTGTTGGCATAAGAACATAAACTTCTACACACTCCCCCGAATGTCAACACACAAATAAATAAATTTTATTTTTAGAATTGTCGGGTAGTAACGATTTTGCACCAACTTATCTGTAGGGTTATCGCTGATTTCGGAACACAGTGTAGTCACTGTACTGTCCTGTGTCGCAGCTGTTGGCTATAACACTTTAGACCAAGATGTGCATAACAACCCCCTACCCCATATGGGGGGGGGGCAGAAACAACCAATGCTATTATTACTCAGACACCTCATATAAATACCTACCAGGAAATATATTGCAAGTTCACTTGCAATCTATCAGGACGATTTTGCACCCCAGTGCTTTTTTTGCACTATTAGCCTATGGGGCTTCCAAGTGATTTTTTAAACATTTTTTTGGTTTTCAAACTCTGTCCCACAAAATTTTCGCCAAATCATCATTACATATTCTACGTCGGTTGTGTGTAACTGCGATTGTTTTTGTTAATAATTTCATCCCGATAGATAATTTTTCACTTGGGGTGACAAATATTGACTCTAATATGTCTTTGTAACGATAATGTCAATGTCATTTCTTCCCTCATATAGCCTAGCCTGATGCTAGTTAAACCATGCTCTACTTACTTGTACTAAAATGTGACATTCGTAGCGGCCTGTCTGCGACTGTATTAAAAAAATTTGTATTGTATTTTATGGTACATGTATCTGCAATCTACTATCAGTAATGACTGGCGACAAAGCTGAGTAGGCTCCCTTTACATTATCCCCAAGTGGGCGTGGTCACTATGCTACAACACTGGACCAAGACCGTCTAGTGATAACGACAAAACACACGAAACGCGCGAATCCGCAATACAGTTAATAACAAAATTACACACATGCGTCAGGGTTAAAATCTTGTTTCGACAGAACTCTAGCCAAACCGTCGCCCATTTTTAACTAAAAGCACAACATAAACCAAATCCAATGGGCGTTGTCCCTTGAATATTTATTTACGGCAAATTTGCAGCTACTAGGGAGGAGCCAATACCAGAATTTCAATTTCGATACGATATGATGTTCAGACAGATAAAACTAGAAGCTCAGCTGTTGCTATGATAGCCGACCGTACTGATTGTCAGTGACCTTCAAGATCATCCAAGGTCGACGATTTTCATTTTATTTGAAAGCCAATATGCGATTTCCTATCAATGATCAATATCAATCTATAGCCCTATCTCGTACTGTTTAGCCTTCAAGGTCATCCAAAGTCAATAATTCCATTTAATCTGACAGAACGTATGCCATTTTCTATTAGTAATTAATAGTAACCTAGGCCGATATCTCTCACCGTTTCCCAGATATGGCCACTTATAGCTTGAAACATTCCATTCCATAGTGCGTTTTTGTGACCCTTCAAGGTCATCCAAGGTCATCAATTTATGTCATTTAAAAACTAGTATGCGACTTCCTATTATATAATTATAGTGGGCAATATATAGCAACCTATATGGCCTTATCTTGCACCGTTTAGCCACAGTACATCCGTGACGGACAGACGAACGGACAGACGGACAGACGACAACCATGACAACAACTCGACTATTACTAAATTACGGTCGGCTATAAAAAGCAGGCAAATTTGCAGTTTCCATTGTACCCTATGTCCAAAAGCTATAGGTCCTAAGTGTTTCAAATTCAGGGGGACTTGAGCCCTGACTCTCAGACCAGGGGCTCGATCTGCCCCTAACCCCACTACATCTCGATGCACACAACAACTGAAATAAGGTCGACATGCATTTGGCCCACCCATAAAAATATTGCCCCCTGTGCCCCGGCTCTCGCCTTCCTGTTGCCCTTCCCAGCTTCAGATTCCTATAGCGCCGCCCATATGGGTCTATAAAAAAGAAAACGATTTCCCAGTCACTACCGTCCCATACACGCTATAGTGACGCTGCTATATGGAACGCTACAATTAGCCTAACGCTAGAATGCGAATACGGTGATGACTGCAGACAACAACTTTCTATTCAAAATTGCGGCCAAACTGCTGCTACTGACAGCAGCTGAAGCCTGGAACTCGTCATCGCCTATAGGCTATCCAACGGTATCAAAACCGTATCATCGTCGACCCCTACGACGTACCATTTAACCACAATACCGCACTAGCTATTGGCATAGTGCGCATAGGCTAAGTTAAAGGTCATCCAACGTCGATGATTTTCGTGTCATTTGAAAAGGCTTATGCGCGACTTCCTATAGCATAGTGATGATTGGCCATATCTGTCACCGTTTGTGAGATACGGGCGCTTTTAATTCGACTTATCGGTTGAAAATGCACATTTTTCCTACGTCCCTATCTTCGTTCGGCGCTCGACTTTGCCCCCTCCCCAATTTCAACTCCTGAATCCGCCTATGACAGTCTTATTAAGAAGTCGCCGTCGCTTTATCCAACGCCACCACTGCCGACTCACGACGATTTACCGTTTAGCCACAATACATTCTGTTACAGACAACGACCACTGCAGTCTGCCGAGCGCCAGACCTTTAAGCTTACAGCATAGTGGTAGGTTAAAAACTAGAAATAGGCTGAATCGCATCGCTTCTAAAAAATAATTAATTTCATGTTGTAAGCGGCGCGCACAGCCACGCGGCTGGCGTCTTGTTGCTGCTTGTCAAGTTGGCGCTGGCTGCATAGGCCTAGATTATTGTCCAGTGGTTAATGGTTATTGCAGAGTATATCCCTCTGCGGTCCAATGGCAGCCAAACACGTCAGTCAACTTTCACTTTCTGTTTCTCGGAACCGCAATGGCTGCATTCAACGCCGCCAGAGAGAGTTCCGACTGTTATAGTGCTCTTGAAACATAATTTCTTCGCGTCGTAGATGCCAGGACCACAACACATAGCTGGGCCACCTCGAGGCACACATTGCTGTACAAACGGAAGCAGTTTATGCTGCTGAGACTGCGATTAGACTATGACGCAATAGTTACGCAATGTGATCTGCTGGCGCACGAATACATAATGCCACCGGGCCACCCAGTGGTCATCCCTTGCTATTGGCCACTGGCAGGGCGAGGCTTCGTAACCGCTAGATACTGTAGTCTAGATCTTTCTTCTTGACGGTCTTGTAGTTAATACACGTCGGCCATCGAGATAGCGAGTTCGGTGCAGTATTTAAACGAAGTAAGATTAGCAAAATTGCTAATGGGTACGTAGGCCTATAGCCGATACCTGTAGTCAGATAGAGGCTATAGTGCTAAGGTTCATAACGCGTATATTGGTACAGCAGCGGCAGCTTTGACGGTCCATAGGCCTATACAGCAATCACAGCATGGGCGTTGGAAATGTTTGAAAGTTGGGGGAGCAAGCAGTGGCCGGGGCCATGGCGAGCGCGTGGAGCGCGTGCCTATAACGGGGGTCTGGGAGCGGAGCCCCCAGCGGGGTCCAGGGGCAGAGCCGCTGGTGGGGGGTCAGGGGGCAAAGCCCTTTTGAAGCTGAAAGCTTTTTGGTTTTTGAACGTCCCACAGAGCGCAAAACTCTAAGACGTTTAAGTCGATTCGACTCAGTCTAACATCGCCGTGCAGAAGGCTCAAACTTTTTGGGGAGCAAGAGCTATGGCCTGCTCTCCCGTGCCAAAAGTTGGGGGAGCCCCTCTGCTCCCCCTGTTCCAAAGCCCATAAATTACAGGAACTTTTAAGGTCATAAGCCTAATTATTCGTCGTATCTATTAGGCCTAGTCTGTTTCTGCAGTGCTTAAAAGATCCGTGATTGATTACTCTGTTTGCAGTTGGAAACAAAGTAACACTGTAACAGAATGTCTTGGCGCGTACGCAACAACATAACTGAACTGAAGTTGCAGCGAGCTGTAATTAGCCATTAAGTTCAGTTCAGTTCATGTCGATCTGTACGCGGCTCTATGCCTATAGGGCTTATATCTATCATTAAAGGACCCTTCGTGTGGCATGTTTTCAGGCATTTGATTAAGATTGAATATAATAATATCGCTAATTCTATTTTCGGTTCAGCGAACTGATTGAAGCAACGCAAAATTTGCTACTTTTAGTTCACGTAAAACGGATAACGCCCTCGAATACGCGATGCCGCCGGGCCGCTGACATCCTGCCGCGCCGTGGCTGTCAAGCGCTGAGCGGGTCTCACGACACTGCAGCTACTGTTACATCCAGACTTAGGCCTACCCCGTCGGCAGTCGACGGCCTAGCGGAACTAAAATGTAGCAGAAAGTTAACTAACTACCACTACCTAACAAAGCTGAAATGAATAAATCTAAGTTGCGCAGTAAGATTTTAGGTTCATGCTGTAACTTTACGAGCAGGCCATTACGGTCCATTTCTGGCATTGTCGAGCTGAGAGTAAACTGAAAGGTTTTTAACCTCTCACTATTTTGAAAAGATATGAATGAGAATTGTGGCGCTTAATCATTTTTTCAGTCCATCTTGTACAAAGAAGGAACGTCGCTTTGCACAAGTCATGGTAGATCGCGTCAGGGAGTGTACACTACACTCCCTGGATCGCGTTTACCACCTGCGCAGATTTCATCTCAGCAGCCAGCGCTGGTAACGAGAAGTTTGCTAGAACTCTGAATCATGCTCTGAATTAAAGGTCCTCCTAATATTTTTTAGAATTAGTGAATCTCACCATCTCTAATGCAGTACTGGTGGCGGTGTGAAATTGACAGCAACGCATCCGAACTGATTTTAGTAGTCCAATTAGCTGCACTTCAGATCGCCGAACTGCTTTTAGTAAATTCTGATTCTTTCGACTCAGTTCGGCGAACTGACGATAGCTTAGTAATTTTGGTCACTAATATTTCAGTTCGCCGAACTGACCGTAGGCCTATACTAAGCTAAGCTAATATTATTATGAGATGTACTCGTTTGTTGCTTATATAGGTGAGCTTACGGTTAGGGGCCTACCGCGGAAGACGTAATGCAGAGAAGTGATTCGTTACCGCGGCAGCACACTTGCAGCTCGTTGCCAAGCCGCCTTGATGCATCAACCGCATCTCCTCATCAGCGTCCACAGGGCCATCAACTCCACTCAGATGATGTAGCAGAACTTACTGCTCGTAGTCTACAACCACCTGCTACCTCGCACCAGCTCATAACTGGTAAACGGCATTGCATCAGGCCTAGCTCTATCACAGTTATACACTCTCGCATGCACCTTCACATCAAATGGTGTCAAATGGGGTGGATTTAGGGAGCGGGATACCCTTCCCCAATGACTAGGAGATTGGGGGAACGTTTTAAGCTCCTACATCGGGGTCTAGACTGAAATTCATATGAGAGGGAGATTTGAACTGCATTTATTCTGGCTACCTTTAATACACAGCAAGCCATGTCCAAATATTGGGACCTGCCCCCCTTACCGGTTGCCTCTAACCCCCATTCTCAGAATTTCTGCCTCGATCTGCACCCAACTCGTGATGTTAATCCTTGGTTTTGGCCTTGGCCTTAAGGCCAAATTTTGTGGCCTTGGCCTTGGCCTTGCAGTAAGCTGGCCTTGGCCTTGGCTTTGGCCTTGGCCAAAAAATCAAGGCCACCAACTAAGTCTCGTGATAGATTACATTTATTATGTTAGAATATCAAAGTGATGTGGACTTAGAGACTTGCCCATCCGGCCACATCGTGCTAAAATGAGCGACACTGCTCGAGTCACTGGTCTTCCTCAAATGCAATGTAGGACTGCGAATTAGGGAGAAAGACCCCAGTGCTTCCAGCACCATATAACTTTCTGTAACGGACTTTCAAACTGGTAGAACTGTTTCAACTAGCTTATGTTGGAGTACTGTAAAAACAGGCTTTTTTGCTTTATCTTTTAAATGGAATTCGTACCTGGTAAAACTGTTTTTTGATACTTCATCTTTTACATGGAATTTGTAGCTGACAAAATGTTTTTCGACTTTCAGTGACTGGGTAATTATAATAACTTTCGAACTACTAGCACTGTTTTGACTGTCAGTAACTGGATAGTTCTACTCATTTTTGCATATTATGTTGTCAATAATAAGTGGTGCAGCTGATGCTATTAAATTTCATAAGTTGCATATGTAAGAGTACTTGAAAAACAGGATTTCATTACTTCATCTTTTATCGTAAGCCTTTGCATTTTTAATATATTATGGAATGGCTTTGGCCTTGGCCTTGGCCTTGGCCTTGAGTGGTCTGGCCTTGTTAACATCACTGCCCATCTCTAGGATCTCTGTGTTTACGAACACGACGGCATCACATTTTACTGCCCCTCGTTAGGTAGGCCTATAGGGCCTAGATTTCATAGGATTAGGAACTATAAAGAAGCAGTTGTCCGAGCTTTGCGTTAGATTATTTGTCATTACTCATGTCTTGTTACTGTTTTGTTATCTTGCATTTTCCGTGTTTCCGTATCGTGATTTCTTGTAAGCATGTGTATCTGACACGTGTTTGTTTGCTAATTTTTGTTTACTTACTTACTTACTGACTTGCTTACAGATCACAGCTTCGATAAAGGGATGGGGTCAGCGAACAATATGCGTTCTGCTGGAACCTTGGAGCGTGACGGACTCAGACAAGCGGGTCCTGGACTCATGACGGTGTACCTGGATGCCGGCAGTGCATTGGAAAGGGTCTCTGGTGTGTCAGCTTACAGCATCCTCGGCAAGGAACCGGCAAGCGTGAGAGGGTCACCGGAAGTCCGCTTGTCTGATGGGTCGTCTGGTCGGTGTGTTCACGAGTGCGTCACTACATCAGTGAGAATTTCAGCGTCAGACGAGGATCCAGCCGCGGTCCAGGTCTTCACATCACCCTCGACGATCCCGTGCCCACACTGTGAAGTAGGTCTACACTGCCTCGTTGATGACCAAGACAAGGACGAAAGGACACAGATTTCCGCGGATGGCAGTAAACTACACAGAGCTCTTCAGGCTCAATGCGCCAAGTTCATTAACAACGACTACACCTATTCCAGCATCGAAAACCAGCTTTTGCCTCGGGGTATGTAGACTTAGTCTGTAATGATGTCTGCACAGTGGACTTGCCTAGACTTTAAAATGTCAGTGGTATAAACTAAATGCAGTGATTGTCGACTTTATAAGATAAAATAATTTTTGATGATCGTTCACGTACGGTAGATAATTTTCATATTTTCAGTCGTGAATAGGTTTATTGCTGTATATCTGGCATAACTAGGCCTGCTTAACTAGTTTACGACATTATGATAGTTAGTTAAAGCTATTTTGTGTTTCATTGTGCAACATCCAGAGTTCTAGTATATTCGCCGATGTCGCATGTTGCTGCAAGATATTGTAACTATGCGTTGTTGATTCAGCTGTGGGCGACGACGACCACGAAGCACGCGATGACGTTCAGGCTGACAGAGTTGAAGATATAGCGGATTTCCAAGAGGTCTGCTGGAAATTGCATCTTTGTAAATGCAGCAGTTGTAAAGAAGAAGAAGAAAGTTCAAAGTTTCTTTAATTCTTTAAGATAAGATATTTGTGGAAATGCGTTCATCAGCGTCGGTACGGACGACAGTCAAAGTGTAGACTTGTTGTGTTTTAACGTTCTTTCTTCTGACTGTACATTTTGCTTCTCATGACGGACTGCTGACGTTGTCTATGTTTGAATAACTTTCTCGTTTATACACAAAAGAATATTAATGAATTTCCACCTTTGTCGAATAAGACTAGGGGGACCTATCACTTTGAGTTTGTTTTTCTTCCTTGCATACAAGACTTATTTTGAGCTTTAAATATTTTCACTGCGACCTAAAAATCTCAGTTTTAAAGCAGTGTCACGCTGATTATTATCAGTAGTCATTAACACGACAATGCTGAAATATTTGATTTAGCTTGCTAATAGCTGCAATGAAACGTTTTTGTCAATATACTAATGTTTAAACTCATAATAACAGCTGGTGATGAATAACCTACCGTGTATAGATGAAAGAATTCTGGCTCAGTTGCTTTGGAATAATGATCAACTGCTCCAAACAATATTGCAGCAACGCTCAGTGCAAGAAGGTTGTATTAACTTGTGTATTCACCTACATTAAGAACAAAATGACGAGCAATAATGCTACCGTATTATAACTTTTTAATTTGTTTTGGCTAACATATATAATGGCTAATAATTATTCGGGATGTACTACTCGTAATACTATAGGCCTACTGCTGCTACTGGCATTAGTACTGTAGTGGCAGTGGCAGTAGCTTCGAGACTGAACGTGCTGGTGAAGGAACACTGGTTGTTTAACTTTTAGGCGAGACGGACGTTAGCAGGAATAACGGCAAGTCTGCAGAAGGCTGGTCACTGGTCACCGACCGACGAACAACGACAGGCGTTGTACGCACTGGCCGATCATGGCGCCACCTGTCAGGACGACATCATGTGTCGAATGCCTTGGTGCCTCTTCTTCTTTTATTGGTAAAATTTACCGCGTCCCGTTATTTAGGACATTTTCAACAGCAGCATCGTGTATGCATTGCTGTTTTGTTTTATACTGTCATATTGATTTGTTTCATTAACGAGTTGACATAGGCCTAGAGGAAATATTCGTGGATGTTGAAGATATCGTGACAATTTTATCAGTAATGTATAGTGCACCAGTGGAATGAATGAAGTATTAGTTTTTATTGCAGCTTTTAGTGTCTTAAATTATCATTCGAATCTTTTTCATTTACTTATGTTTGCGTGCAAGTTAAAATCGAGGTCGTCAATTTTGGGGAAGGGGCGGGTAACCCGGGCCCAAATATTTGGATTTAAACATGTCCTATACTGTAGCCAAAGTAGCCAGGATGAATGTTCCTATCCTTTCACTGACTGTGTACCGAAGGAATAACGCGAAGAAGCCAAAAATTTTGTCGCTTAATCACTATGCTACATCATTCTACCTGAAGCGTTTCGATGCTATAAATGTGCCAGATTTATTTTTGGTGAGGTACCGGTATCCGCCCCGGACTTTGCTGGGCGAGCTCACGACGCTCTGCCAAACCCACACCCTCCCATTCCATTTTCCACCCTTAGTCGATACCTGCAGCGTTTTGTGCTCGTCGCCACCTTCGCCCCGCCCAGGCCGTAGATAGCATATTACGA